>VOFK01004325.1_pt1 | contig 31666 bp, 25 predicted proteins | sample 5384121 | NCBI WGS metagenome assembly VOFK01 (sample SAMN12384730, study PRJNA508395) | human gut metagenome | isolation source: healthy gut J | host: Homo sapiens | reverse complement strand
TCATTTGCTTTAGTTCAGTGCAAGATGATTGTAACGCATCTCGGTACGCCGTGAAATGTCCCACGATACCGGACGCCGGAACCAATAACGCTTTTTTTATTCTGCGAAAAATCATCGCCAATCGTTTCTCCGATACTTCTTTGGCTTCTTTATCGTCGCTGTCAGGTCAACGTCGGCATCGAAGCAAATACGACACGCGGCTAAACATCGACACTTTTGCTGTTGAGATTTTCAAGCAACTGCAACAAATTCCTCCTTTGTTGATTTACAACGGCATTTACTTTGTTTTCAACGATTGCATCAAAATGCTTGTTATAACATATTCTTTAAAACTTTCGATAACACCGTTTCACCGTCATGTTGAGGAATAGTGATTCCTCAAGTATCAATAATGGCGGTATCGCTATTGGCTTCTGCGGTAACTGCATCGTTTACTTTTGGCACGCCAGGCGTCCGGCTCTTCGTCATCGGTAACGCGAGGTACTTTCGGGTAAAATCCGAAATTTACCGTTATTGACCGAGAATGCTCGACTGTTTAACGTACTCAAAGCAAAAGCATTTGACATGCATTGATGATGATGATACCATCGAAAGGGTTTGCGCTAGTTCCCAACTTTCGAACTTCGTTTTTCTTCAAAGCACGCTGAAGATTAGATAAGGAATATGACATGGCTCCAATTTTCCTTCATCTGTTGCTTTGAAACTTTTCTCGCCAAAATCTTTTCTTCCGACTTGCCGTAGAAAATCAGGTGATAAGTACTGATGTGGTCGATCAGGCTTTGCCGCATCACCAACTATATGAAGCCCTCAGCGGCTTTTGCCGTCAGGTGATTTTGAACTTTGTCTTTAATGTATCCTGACTTCGCATCTTTCCCCGTCGTCTTCAAAGGCTAAATTGTCGCGCAATATGACTTACGACATCTGCTTCGCCGACGAATTTAACTTTTGGTTCCTTGCCAGTCTCTGCTGAAGTGAATCCGTTTTCTTTTTCACACTGCTTTCTGCGTGTGCACTCAATTAAGGAGCGGTTTTGTCTTGAATATTACTACCTCCCGAAATTGGTAATCGATGTCTAATACAGAATCAATTTTGCGGACGGTTAAAATTTCGCACGTCATATAAAACGATCGGCTCTCGCCAGCGGTGTTTGCCTTGTTTGTTTTCTGTTTCGATGCACCGAACAAGAGACGCTTAAATCCTTATAAGCGACTCTGCGCGTGCAATTTCTTCGTTGAATATGCTTTCAAAATACCGTTTTTTAAATGGCTGGAAATCAAAAATGTCGATTATCTTCGATTGACGGCAATTCACTTCTGACTTTCTCCATGTGTAAAGAAGACCCTTGTCTTTAAATCGCGATTTGTAATCTGTACGACTTCGTCATAGGCGAAGGTTAATGTCTTGCCCTTTTATGTTCATGAGACCGTAACTCCGTCAATGTAATGGGTGGCAAATCGCGCGGACATCTTTTCATCGCAGTTGCCGTTCAAGTAAAGAATTTTATACTTAAGATCTTTCGATGCACAAAGCACTTGGTTTAAAAAGTTCATCACCAGCTCCTCTTCGAAGTCGGCGACTCAGCAATTCGCGTCCGGTGCCAATCGGACGTCGACTGGAGGTAGCACACACTCCCGCTCTGCGCCGTTGTTCCAGTTTTCAATTGCTGGAGTATCCCCTTTCGTGAGCTGTTTTCATCATCTGGCGCTTCATTGCCGCGCTGAACTCGACTCAGATATTGAGATCTGGCTTTCCAGGAACTCTTCCCAAAGCCCGGCTGGCGGGTTCACTTTCTCCAAATGTATTCCAGCTTCGGCCTCGCGTACGCACCCCACAAGTGTGTTCAGTTCTGTGGTTGATACCAGCGCGATTCCCCGTCTTCCACTGCCAGCCATTTTGCTTCTCCTAATTCCTCGAGTGTTATCAAAACTGTTGCCGGTCTTTTTCCTTCTCTGCTCATTTCCCTTTTGCTGTCTTGGCCGACAATTCGTTGACATTTCATTGCTGATAATGGAAAAACTTTAAAAAACTAAATAATAATTCATCTTTCGACCATTTCTAAAATCGTAATAAGTAAAAATGGCATTTGTTGCTATAGAATATTGAAATCTTTGATGAAGCCAATAATAAAGCTTCAATCCCGTTGCCGCCATGTAATCTTCAGACTGAAGAAGCCCGGCATCTTTTTTCTGGTACCGCGAAGATCTCTGCTCCATTGTTGCACGGCGGCCTCATAACGGTTGGAATCATCTGGCGACTATCGTCTACTATATCGTAGCCGCACGTTGTCCGTTTTCTGTCTTTCAGTCACTGGTCTGATTTTCTGCGTCCATCAACTATAAATCGGTTTTCCCGCGCAAAATTAATCTTCTTTTTGAAATAAGCTGGTTAGCTGTGCTTTCGGCCTAAAGTTATTTTTTGACTACAATTGCTGCAGGTCGGATTAGATATAGTATATTTAATTGCACTGCTCGACGTTTCTGCATTATTGATCTCTACTATTTTTTCGTATTTGCGTTACCTTTACTTTTGTTGACTAATTATAAATGTCGTTTTTGATCTTCCGCATAACTGAACTCGTTCAATATCATCACTAGGTTCGCTGTATTCTTTCATGTTCCCCATTTCAAACAGAACAAGTCATTTCACGTTGCTGCAACAACGCCCATGGCACCCATTAACCGCCGTATTTGTTCATCAGCACTTGTTTTCATTTGAACAATTTCACCAAAACAATAAATTGAAACATAGCCAACTTTACAGCAGAGACAGTGTTATAAGGCAGGTGAGCGTTACCCACCAGCACGCGGCTCTAACGTTGTATTCAAGTATTACCAACAAAGGAACTGAGCGCAATTTATTATCTTCGACGCTAACACTAATGGGTTTGAATTTTCAAGCCCCTGCATCATATTTTCATATTCAACGGTTCCCTTTATCAATAAGCTCCATTCTGGCACGGTCATTCAGATATGCAAAAAAAACTGTTCAGCATCTTCTGTTCTGTTGTTCGCCTCAACCGCGTCAGACTATGGATGCGCCTGTGCGCGAACGAACTGTCCTCCGGATGTTGCATCGGGTTATAGTAAATTCCCTTCAACTGCGTTAATTTCTGGTCGATTATAAAAATAATCTTTACCGTCGTGAATTGGTATGTCTTCTAAATTTTTGCTCCGGCATCGCCCTTACTAATATCCGCTTATACTTATCCAAAACGCGTTCAATCATCTGATGTTTCATTTTTCATCATTTTCGATGCGAAAATGCGTCTTTATAAACTTTCTTTTTTGCCGGTCTTTTTTGATCTATATACTTTCCGTTTTGTCGGTATACCGGCCACATACAAGTCATCGTTTTTTTTCATCGTGATGACTTTTATGCTGGAAATATGCATACGAAATATCGAGTGCTGCCAATGCTCTGATTTTCGGTATTGTTTTTCACAGGCAGATACGTTTTTAACCTCCGAGCTTTTTTGAATTTCTGGAATCTCCCCTGCAACATATGTGTTTGGCTTGTCATTCTAAATGTAGTAAGGATTGTTTTTGCGGATAATTTCTGCATCTTCCGGTTTATTCGGGGAAAGCAAAAGAAACGCGATCTCCCTTGTGTTGATATAGAGGGATATAACCGTTTTGCCTTCCTCGGTTGATATGTTATCGCAAACCGTAATACGATCATTAAAGATTGGCCCAGCCAGTATTTTTTGGTAGCTTTAGGGTTGGGTCTCGTATGTATTTCAGGCACTTTGCTCGCTTTCTGGAAACTTGGCGTAGCAGCTTTGAGGAGTGGCCATACGACTAGTTGCCCGACTGCGTTTCCCATTTCGCGCAAACGCCCGCTGATCTTCCATATCGCAATACGACCATAGCCTCTTCGTATGTTTTTATGCAGGATGTATGCTCAATCACGTTATCATCGCTAATGCCGTAGCTTACGTATCTCGATACAGCTTTTATCTACCTCGGCTAACTCATCACACGCTTTGATATATTCCAGCTCAAATGCTGTTCGACTTTACGCTTTGCGTTCTCTTAAAACTTGCCGATCACGGATTTTCTTTTTTTCGGCATCATCTGAAAGTTCGTTGTCATAAGCACCAAAGCCAAAAAAATGGTCGATCTTTTTAAGAATCGATATAATCAAAGTCCGAAGTATTTACGAACAAACTCTCGACCCTGATCGCCTTTTTTACGCTCCCACAAAGCAAAAATTGAAAATGCCTTCTTTTAAAGCAAACGACGGTGTTTTTCTTCGTGAAAAGGACAACATACTTTGTTATGTTTGCGGTATGGTAATAACGCTCTCAAAAATTTCGCTCATCATCAAATGCTTTTTGCTTGTTCTTGTGCAAGCGCATTCCTTCTGAATTACGGTCATAACGGTCCTCCCTTTCCACCTCCTATAAAGTGGGCAAGTTGCCCCCACCTTTATAGTCTCGTGCTGATGAATAAACCGTCTCAATGTCGCCACCAACTGCTTTCTGCCAGATTCCAAGATCCGTTCCAATTTCTGCCACATAAGCAGGTTTGGAGTGGTTCAACCATGATGACTTTCATTTTTTTTTCCCTATCGTTGCTTCAAACGCATCTAAGTTTCTTTTTCGAGCAAAGTGGGCAAATTTGCCCACTCTACTGCCTGTTCCCTGTTTTTTCATAAAGCGCTCACAGTTGTAATTTTGCCTTCACATTTTGTCCTTCACACATTTGAATATCTTCTCTCTCGGGTAATTTTGTACGGCCAATCGTATTCCCTTGTATTCTTCCGCCTTAAAATCACGTCGCCAAGCGCTGCGTAACGCTTCGTAATGTCGGCGCGTGTTGCGTGCCATTACGCAACTTTTCGGGAGAGCTTCTTTCTGTGCCTCCAGTAGTCTCCGACATACAAACTACAGCAATTTTCTGCTCTCCGTCAGACCAATCTGGTCGGCCAAATCGCGCTATCTATCTAATAGTAATGAGGTGTTTTGCTGCATCCATTTCAGAAATCTGCATTTCATAAACATCTGGATTAGAAATATCTGGAAACGTTATATCTGGATCCATAGCTTTCTCGATAATTACAGCACTTTCTGTCCTGTTTCCGGTTCAACCACTACCATTTCAAGCAATTTACTGTTTAATTGTGTTTTCCATTGTTTTCTTCTTCCTTTGGCTTGTCGTTGAAAGGGAAGTCACCACTCTTTTTAATCATCGCCAGGCTGCGTAGCGTTAATGATGTCCGGGCAACGCGTTGCTGTTGCCATCTTGCATTTTTGCTCTTAAATCTGCTTTCTGCGCCTCTGTGGTATTGGGCTTTGTATATCCGATAACAACTATGGCAAGTTAAGTAGTTGGTTGCAGCAAAAATCGCCTTTATCATCGAATACCATGTTTCGTATGTGGGGTGCCTATCATCAACATTTAGGCAATCCGAGATTTTTATTGGCTTTGATTTCGTGATAAGTGATATTGCTTTTTCATTGGCTGTAAATATCATCCTTATCTTCTCTAATTTCGACTAATTTCATTTTGTACATCTACGCCAATTCGTTTTCACGTTCGCCCCAATAGCCCATATTGACCTTATCTATATACCTAAAAGAGCTCGCTTTTTATTGTCGGATCGAGTTCAAGATTATTCAGCGCGATGTAATCATTGAAGCTTCCCCTCCACAGTTCCGGATCTACGTTGAGGCTATTGCTCCAAATGACATGTTGGTATTCTGAGGGGCTCTTCCCCCATTTCCTCGATGTATGCAGCGCGGTGCTTCTTCATAAATTTCGAGAGACTCGTTAATATAATCACCGACCTTAGCAGGTAATTCAGCGACTGTATATCTTCCATCATCGCCTTTAGCAAACACGTGGAGAATTTCATATCTATCGAATACTTTTTCAACGAGTTCACCGAATTGAGGTTAGCTCTCCGTTACTGTTTACACCTGCTACTAGAATATTTTTGGAGAAAATATCATATATTTCTCCGTTATCATTTATTAAAAAACACGGTTCATTTTTTTTGCCGTTAAGCTTTCTTTCCGAATTGCAAACAATCACAATGGGATCATCGTTGAGATAAATTGTTTCGATATTACCTCCAACAGCTTTTTGCAGAGCATTAAGGTCATCATCAATAATTCTGGTGTGTGCCTTTTTTGTTTGGCTCAACAGCAGTACGTACATTTTTCATTCTCCTTGTTTTTCTTTGTTGTTCTGTCCGAAACTCTCACAAAAAATCTGCTACCGTTTTGATGCGCTTGGTATCTTTTGCACGTAATAATGATAGATTCCTTTTAAAATTCGATTTTGGACTGTCGGTATCTTTCCGCACCAAAGTTCAGAATTTGATGCAAGTTCAGCATAAATGCTAAGTATGCTTTTTTTGGTTTCCCCGAGCATGATATGCTCTTTTTTTTTTTCAAACGTCGCAAAGAAATTCTTTGTGGTCAGCTCGTCGTTTTCACTGCCGTTTTTATAAGGCAACTCCGAAAGTGTAAACGCATGTCCGTCAAATTGAACTTCGCACACCTTTTCTTCTGCATCGTTTAAGAAGAAATAATCTTGGCTTTTTGTTGGATTGGTACATATCCTCAATGTTACCATCCTTAAATTGAACGGGTTTTTCAGACCAAGGATTTTCTAATACTGTAACAGGGGAGCTGCCTATCGACATTCTCCCACAACTGAGCCTGCAGCTACTTTTCCCTTTTTTGATTTTTGTAAAGCTCAATTTTTTGATGGGCTTTCCATATCGGTTCCACTCCTGCAAATCTTTGTCGAGCAAATACGGGCAAGTATACGAAATCGTGCAATCCTCATATTTGACCTTCGCTATATGGGTGCTTTCAACACCCTTTGTTGCTTCAATTACCATGCAAAGATCTTCGTATTCTTCTTCTGGGAGATTGCCGGACAAATTTCCTTTTTTAACTCGTGTACCATTTGGTTTACGAAGCTCGAAGTATCCGTATCCGGCGTAATGTTCCAGTGGGACAAAGCATAGCTGCGGAATAGCAGTTCATTTCTCGCACGTAGCGGACAGGTTGCCGATGACAAAATTATCTTTGCCGCTTGTACCTCAAATACTGAATTTTACGGGCAAGCAGATCGGAAAAATGATAAAGAGAATAGAGGCTACTATACTGGCTCGGCACTTCTTTCGTTTCAATTTTTCCAATCGTAATGCAGTTAAGTGTCACGGTGTCCGCGACATCAAACCATTTCTCATTCTCCAATACTTGCCATATATTCTCGAATGCTTATTGGAGAATCCTGTTTTTGAAGAGCGTCAACGGCGTATCTCATACCAAAGTCCACATCTACAAATCCAGCCGAATCAACAAAGTGGTAGCTGGTATTGTCATTTTTCATCGTAAATGGCAATAACGTCCGATACAGAGGCGCTGTGACCAACAAATCCTTCCGGCGGCATAACGTTGAACAACACAAAAAATTTCCGCCAATGAGCGAGCTTGAATGTCGCCGTCAAAAACCTTTATCGTATTCTTCCGGTAGAATTATGTAGTCATGATCTGTGCGCCAACGCCAGCTCATGAATTTAGTGTTAAATGTGTCCCGATCTGAATTAATCTGATAAAGTGCAACGCGCATAATCCACCTACTTTTTTAAGGACGTTTATAAATGTGAGCAAAATCTTCAAAAAAGGTGCTTATTTAGGCATTTTTTCATTTTGGAAAGGCATACCTTTTTGAACACGGATGTTATTATTTTCGTGGAGGTGTTCATTATGAACAAAAACACAAAAAGTGAAATCACAAACCACAATTACTTCGGCTACGTTCGTGTTTCAACGCGAACACAAAACATCGACCGACAAGTTCACAAGCTGCGAAAAAAATCGGAGTTCCAGAGGAAAACATCTATATAGACAAAATCTCCGGCGCGCGCTTTGATCGACCTGCTTATATGCGGATGAGATCAAAATTGCGTGCCGGAGATTTGCTGTACATCGACAGTATAGATCGTTTAGGGAGAAATTGGGAAAAAAGTCGTAGCTGAATGGAAATGATATTTGCCACAAACTCAATGCAGATATTATTTCACTGACTGCTCAGGAAAGCTTTTTTCGACTCACGCTCTTTTAAAAAAATGGGGCAAGTCGGTCGGCTTTTAGAAACATACGTTCTTAACACGTTAGCCTTTGTTGCTGATTCGGATCGTAAGCGTAAGTTAGAATATCAGGCAGAAGGGATACGAGCTGCCCAACGAACGCGGCGTACACATGGGCAACCACCTCTCCGATGCTAAAAAGAAAGAAGATAGAAGATCGGTTGCGCGAAAAGATGTATAGCCTCGAAGATCTGGCTATATTCGCACCTGTCGTATCAAACAGTTGCGGATCTTCTGCATCATGCCAAGCAAGGCAATGATACTTTTGAGATTGCCCAAGATCTGGAATTACCCTACGAAGTCGTGAGCGAAATACTCAATATGGCTGAAAGGAGAAAATACTCCTACAAAGAAATTGCTGCCGATGCACAGGTGGCCGAAGCCACGGTTTACAATTATCACAAGCGGATGCTTGCACGCGAAAACCTTTCAATATAATAGAAAAAGCCTTTACCCGCTTAATAAACGGATAAAGGCTTTTTACTTGACAATTTAATTTTAAGAGCATATACTTAGTTTAGTAAGTTTACTAAGCTTACTAAGTAGTTTTACAGAGGAGATAAAAAATCATGAATCCGAAAACCGTAACATGCTCGTTTAAGATGGATAGAGAGCTCTATAACACCTACAAAAGTGTCATCACGAAAAAAAGGAGCCAACGTAAAAGGAGACATCATCCAGCACATGATAAACGTCATTCATTCTGAAACTCCTAATGTCGAAACAAAAATGGAGGCCATTGAGGAAGTAGAAGAAGGATAAATAAATGAAATATTCAACTCAGGTTTATAATAAGGCTGAAAAAGGAAATGAATAGACGTCGTGTTACTGCTCAAGATACAGCGCAGCATCACTTAGACGCTTTCTATGCAGCTTGTCCCGAAGCTCAAGATCTTCTGGCGCATTGCGTCTACGGCCAGCAGAGCCGCCAGAGCGGCATTGCGCGGCGCACCTGCCCATAAAATGATAGAGTCTCTTAAAGAAGAAAACCTCTCACTTCAAAAAGCAGTTTAACGATCTTCTTGCTGCTCATAACCTTACACGTGCCGATATTGAGCCTCAATACACTTGCAAAAAAGTGTGAAGATACAGGATATATAGATGGGCACATGTGCAGCTGCTATCGGACATTACTTCAACAGATTGCATATGAAAAACTTAAATAGCATCTCCCCCGCTGACACTCTCGTCTTTTTGAGGATTTTCTCTAAAATATTATTCCGACGTGTCCGTAGACGGGAAACGGTCTGATCGCGAAACTATGCGGATCATCTTTGATTACTGCCGCCACTATGCCGATACATTTAATAGTAACAGCGGTAATCTGTTTTTCACCGGAGCTACGGCCTTGGCAAAACACATCTTTCGCTCGCTATTGCTGCCGAGGCTATAAAAAAGAGGATTTGGTGTTGTCTATGGAAACGCCATAACTTTCGCCGTTGCACTTGAACGCGAGCGTTTTGCTCAAAGTGAAGACTCCAATGGCGATACTCTCTTTTAAATACTTGCGAATTGCTCATTATGGATGATCTCGGCGTGGAAGCTTCCTCTAATTACGTAACATCCACTATTTATAGTGTAATTGACACACGTATTATTACAAAAAAACCGACCATCATCAGCTCTAACCTATCTTTGCAAGAACTTGAAAGCGTTACGGTGCGCGTTTAGCTTCCCTATGGTTGGTTTCTATGATCGTATGGTATTTTGTGGTTAAAAGATGTTCGTATGCAGCGTAAGCTTAATTCCCAATTGACACTCCCCACAGCTAAAGCAGGGGATTCTTGGTTCGGCGATCACAGCCTGCAAGCAGGACTTACACGATCTCCTCAAGCGTATAGGTTCGGGCGTGTCCCGCCCTACCGTGTATGCATATAGATCACGCCAGTAGGCGCAATCCCTCGTTTAAGATATTGATTGCTGCATTACGGTCGGTCGTGTGTATGTCCGCACACGGACACGTCCATTTCCTTACAGAGGTCTTTCGTGCCACTCCATATGCCATGGCAATTACAACAGAGCTGAGAAGAAGGAAAGAACCTATCGATTACAACGATCTTATTGCCGTACCACTCTGCTTTATATTCAAGCTGTCTGCGGAACTCGCTCCAACTCGCATCCTGTGAGAACTTTGCGTCGATATTTCGGACACCAAACCACATGGTATTTGCATGAGTAGAACACATTGTTGTTCGATTTATAGTCCATGCAAACATTATACTGTATAGACCTATCTATTTAGTGAACGGGTATGAATTTTTGCGCCTTATATCCCCATGGCTAAAGCGAGGGGTTTTTACGGCGCTCTTGATAAACACTGAAAACAGCAAAATAATATTGACAACAAACGATGTCTGTAATACAATGTATTACAAGGAGGAATGCGTTATGACTATTTCGCTTAGACTGGCAGAACAAACATACACAGCTCATCAAGGCCTATGCAGCTCTCCACGGAATGACCGTATCCGAGCTCGTTAGAGACGCCGTGATGGAGCGCATTGAAGATGAATACGACCTTAAAGCCTATGATGAAGCAATGGCCGCATATAAAAAATGACTCGGTAACATATTCACTGGACGAGGTAGAAAGAAGAACTGGGATTCAAAGATGGGATTTAAAGTTGCATTCACTAAAAAGCTCTAAAGTCTTTGAAAAAGTTAGATAAAGGTATTGCACGTTTAATCACGTCTTGGATTCGCAAAAATCTTGAAGGCTGTACCGATCCTCGGGCACACGGAAAAGGGTTGGTTGCTAATCGCAGCGATCAATGGCGGTATCGAATAGGTGATTACCGACTTCTCTGCGAAATACAAGATGAGCAAATTCTAATTCTCGTATTAGAAATCGGACATCGAAGAAATATATAATTGACACTCCCCTGCTTTAGCTGTGAGGAATGTCTAAGCAAAGCAAAGTACAGAAACAGGTGAACCGTTTCCCTCATATAGCTCTTGACAAAGCATAAAAACAGAGTATAATTAAAGATAGAAAGAGTGCTGCCGATGAACGGTTAGCCCTCAGTTTAGCTCAAAGAGATGAGCCGCGACCTTTGGCGTGGGGCGGCTCATCTCTTTTTATGTTCGCGTTTACGAAACAATTCGATCAACGCGATAATGACGAGTGCCAACTGGCACAAATCACTAAAGGTTAGCTCGAAAGTCATAAGCGTCATCCCTCTCTCCGTGTAGGATTGAGGGCTTTTTCATATCAAGAAAATTACCCTCACACGGGTACGAAATTTAAAAACGTACACTGAGGGCTAAACCGTCCACCGTTATGGCAGCATCCGAACCACATATTGCAGTTCACCAATATTCTACCAAATTTTCGCCAATGGTGCAAGACTAAATTCACAGAAACAAAGGAATTGATTTCATGACCCAAAAAGAACTGCTCACCGCATTAAAAGAATGGCAGAAGAAAAAAGAAATCCCAAAATTCGATACAAAGTGTCTGCTCACACATGACCTAAAACGAACATCTAAAACTCTATCCTGCGTAGGTGTATTTGCTTGTGCGGCATACACAAATCGGTTACATTATATATCTACTTAGAAAACTACTTGGCTTCTTAATCGCATCGGCGACACTATCTGTGAAATGGGCAGCCAATATCGCACCTTAATTGCTTTTTAAGCAAAGAACGTTTGTGCTGTTACAAATTGTGGCATTCAAAACACATGTCATTTTACACAAATACGTTATTGAAAAAGCTCTTGTGTTATGTTATACTCAATACACACGATATACACTTTTTCAAAAAATGTCCACACATATAATTTTAAAAAATTCAGTAAACATCGGCACTGCCGAGACACAAAACGCTGGTTTGTGGACAGTTTACCTTATGCCCTGTGCACCATTTGAGGGGACGCTACGCGCCACCCTCTTGGTGCGCCTAACTACTTTACAGATAAGGAGAAAAAATGAAAAAAAATGCCGCGCCGTCTGAGCTGCGCATTCGCGGATGTGATTCCGCCGTGATTGCAAAAACTTGATGAACTTGCTGCTGAGCGTGGAATTACCCGCACTCTGCTCTCGCTCGGGAAATCCTCGAGAATTATGTATATAAGAGTTTTTGATAACCCGAAGTCAGTAAATACGAAGCACTTACAAAAAGTAACATTACAAACAATCAAGAAAACAATTTGATTCGGACCTACAAGACATCCGGCATGGAATAGAAATTCTTCTTCAAAAAGAATTAAGGAGCTTATCGAATGAAAACCAGAAAAAACCTTTTACGTTATCTGATCAGGCTATCGAAGCACTTAGCTATCTCGAGTCACAAACACATCAGAGTTCTTCTGCAATCATTGAAGATCTTATTCTTACTGCCGCAGCCGGTGGCAACATTCCCGAGCAAACTTTACAACTGTTTGATAAGCGCTATTCAAACTGGCAAAGGACTGCTGCTGTCTTCCAGGCAGACAGAAAGATATTGCTTTCAGATGATTGAAATGCTCAATAGCATGGTTTTGAATCTCTTTGACAAAGACCAAGAACAGTTTTTCCTACTCACCGATACGAATTGGAGATTGACCGGGCAAATGGCAATTACGATCCTCACAGATACGATAACTTAGTATCCCCCTACATATCGCAAATCCGCAGAGGAAACAAAGCTGTTTTACAGTAAGATGAAGGAGCGTAAAGATAATGCCAAGTGATATTAAAGCCGGTATCGTCTTGGTTAATGCTTTTACAATTGGCGGTTCCGATAGTTATAATGCCTACATTGACTATATTGACCGTAATGAAGCAACACGAAACACTCATTACAACGAATTCGTTATTAAGGACTTAAAAAAAGATGGGTCGAACCTTAATAATGCAAATGAAAACTCTGCTGATTATATCGGTTATATGGATAACCGGAAAAAACAGGCGGCATTTTCACTGCAAGTCAAGACTCTCTAACCAGCGAACAGAAAAAAGCTCTCAAGGCTGCATTCCGCAAAGCCCAGAGTAACAAATCAATCATGTGGCAAAGCATACTTAGCTTCGATAATCGCTGGCTCGATAAGTATGGCATTTACGATCCAAGCACGCATAGCCTGAATGAAGAGAAAATTCGGCAAGTTACGCGACTGTGTGTCACAAAAATGCAAAAAAGAAGAAAATTTGGGAAATGCTATTTGGTCTGCTTCAATCCATTATAACACGGATAACATTCACGTTCATGTCGCCATGGTTGAACCAATTCCTATGCGCCAAAAGAAAACTGTTAAATCACTCACCTTTTCGGCCCAGTGGCTACAAAATAAAGGCATATTGAAGTTAGACGAAAACACACACCTTGATACCGGACGAAGGATCACTGAAACAAAAGGTAATTACCAACAAATGTATAAAGCAATCTGTTCGGCCTTGCAAGATGACGACTACTACCTACATCTCGGCAGGTATATACATATAAATGCCGATAAATCGATCTCTATTTCGTATTTAGATAATACCGATGATGCTTTGCCAGACTACGCAACTCTCACATCACAGACCGAATATAAAGGCTCTTTTAAAAAGAAAACATTAGAAGCTGGTAAGCGTGTTATTGTAAATGAAATTGTTCATCAGGGAAGAATCTCTTAAAGAAATCACCGACTTATTGCGCACAATCACTGCCGGTAACAATGCTCGCCGCATTCAAAACGCCGATAAAAAAATAGCTACACTATATTGGGACCTTTATAATGTGTTACCAAAGGACACAGCTCTTTGGAACTACAATGGTGCTGCTATGCAACCATATAGAGAAAAAATAGACGAAATTACGAATCTGTACATTGAACACTATCATAAAGACGACTTCTCCAATATCATCAGGAAGCTTGATGTCGTAGACAGTATTTATGGCGAAGCCTATGGCAAGCAAAGCAACTATAAAGATAATAAATTGCAAGATCTTCATGTGCGTTTTGGCAATCGGATTTTGAAAGAAATGAAAGCATCTTCTTCAATTTTCAAAAGGAGCTACCACCGTTCTTATCACCCTGCTGCCGAAAATCGTGATGTTATGCGAGATCTGCACTCTTCAATTTACTTTTTTGAAACGTGCTCTGAATGACGAATACTCTTCCTATAAAAACCAACTGCGATACGAAGAACTTGAACGGGAAGCCGAAGAAAATGTTGATTATTAAAAAAGTGGGCAAAGTTGCCCACTTTTTCTTTTAGAAATTCCATATCTTAGCTGTTGAGAATACTCCACTTTCAAATTGTAGATTTTCAAACACTTCCATGTTTTTACTCCCTTTATTCGTATTTTAGCACAATCCCATTAGAGAATCAATGATTGTCCTGCGAAATACTCGGTGGTTTTGGTAGTCAAAATCAAGTGAATTTCAAACTTAGAAGACACGTGAAAGAAGTGGGCAAATTTACCCACTTTCTATAATTCAATGAGCAGTTCTTTTTGGGTCATGAAATCAATTCCTTTGTTTCTGTGAATTTAGTCTTGCACCATTGGAGAAAATTTGGTAGAATATTGGTGAACTGCAATATGTGGTTCGGGTGCTGCCATAACGGTGGACGGTTTAGCCCTCAGTGTACGTTTTTTGAATTTCGTACCCGTGTGAGGGTAATTTTCTTGATATGAAAAAGCCCTCAATCCTACACGGAGAGAGGGATGACGCTTATGACTTTCGAGCTAACCTTTAGTGATTTGTGCCAGTTGGCACTCGTCATTATCGCGTTGATCGAATTGTTTCGTAAACGCGAACATAAAAAGAGATGAGCCGCCCTGCCCAAGGAACCGGCTCATCTCTTTGAGTCAAACTGAGGGCTAACCGTTCATCGGTAGCACTCTTTCTATCTTCAATTATACTCTGTTTTTATTCGTTGTCAAGCATCTTTAGTCTTCCACGCTGCCGTTTTAAGAAAGTGGGCAAATTCGCCCACTTTTCACTTTTTTGGCAATCCAGCTTCATATAAGCACATAGGATCTGTGTCTAATATATATGCAAGCCTCATAAGCTTTTCAGCACTGATACTACGAATGTCATAACCATCCTCTTCTAAGCGATACACAATTCGTGAAGATAGGCCACTTGCATCAATAACGTCCTGCTTGCGTTAACCCTGCTTCTTCTCGCAAACTCCGTATAGTCATTCCTTGATGTTTGCCTACCTCTTGATTTCTGTCATCTACACGAACACCCTTTCTTTTTGGATAGCGCGTCGCTATACTTTCCGCCACAATTACATGCTTACTGTTTGTAGCACTCAATTTGCAGCCATTTCCCTTTTCATCAAAGATCATTTTCTCGTTTTTCCAGTTTTCTCCCACGGTATAATCGGTAGGTAAAAGCATTTCTAATTCTTCAACTTGCTCAATTTGGTCTGATACTTCTGGCTTAACTAAAGATATAGCGACCTCCCTATTCTTATAATGTACTCTATAAATATAAGTCATAATTTCACCTTCATTTTCTGTACAGGAACCACTTTCACCTAAAGCTAATCAATTTCCACGCTATGCCCGACAAAGGAAGCAGCACGTCCAACACCAACAAAGTACCAACCGTATATTGGATCATCACCATCCACTTCGATTCTGGTTTCTCTCCAATCACCATTTTTAACTCTAAGTGTCAGACAATCTCCGCAGCGAAGCTCTCTGCTTTCTTCAACGCTTCCAGAATGCTTCTCAACAACAAATCTTCCATTCAAAGAGTCATACCTCAAAAAACCGTTCATCTATTTCCCTCACTTTCCTATGCTATATTTAGTTACCAAAAAGAAAGTGGGCAACTTTGCCCACTTTCTTTTTTTTTCTTTGTTTCACCAGCACTCGTTTTCTATTTTGCGCTTAATTTCCTTGATCTTATCTGCTATTGGCGCTTTCTGCTTCATGTATTCATCAAAATTGCTATTGTACTCTTCTATAAGCAATTTCTGATCTGTACTTATCTCGATCTTTTTATTTTCGACATAAATACTCCAACCTCTCTTTTCAGAGCCGTATATTGTACGATTCCAATATCCCGTTGCCGGCATAAACGCCGGTCTGCTTGGCTTTGTAAATTCACTGAGTTGTTGCTGCAATCCCGACAATTCATCCTCATACTCTGTCCGAATTTTCTTTTTTCTTTTGCAATTACTTGTGAAAGTGCTGCTAAATCAACATCTGTCATCTCCACAACTACTTTTTCAGCTCCGATCACTTTAGCTTTTTCTAATTCGTTTTTACATTGGAGCAAAGCTTCTTGCGCACTATCCGCAGAGTTAATCGGAATTGTCTTTACCCATGTATACCCCGAAAAAAGTCATGTCAAGCGGACCAAATATACCACCAGCCGGTTTCTCCGACCACACATACCCTAACTTTTTCCAAAAGCTTCTTTGTATGGCTTGGTGTTACCTGATGCAATCAGGTAGAAGCATGGTTGCGAATAAACATGCGCTGTCACAGAAATTTTAAGAGGCTTTTGTTCTTCTAATTCTCGCATTCTCTTACCATAGCACTGAGGGCACTCATCTAATGTTTCTTCCGCCCATTCTACCCAGCTATCTGCCAATCTCCTATTTAGCTTAAAAGTGATCTTTTCAAACTGATTCCCACACGTTTTTGCACGTGCATGTTGCGACTGCTCTTACCATTATAATTTCTCCTTTTGCTTCTAAACATATTATACGCCAAAAATGGCATATTGTCAATATTTGAGTTTAAAAAAAGTGGGCAAACTTGCCCACTTTTTTTTCTATGCCACCATTCTATAAGAAAAATGCCTTTGTTGTCTTGCTCAGCCGCAGCACCGTATCATAAAAAGGAAAAAGATCATCACCTCTAAAAGCAAATGTGGACATCAAGTAAAAAATAGTATTAGTTCTCTTAATATCCAAACTTCAAGTGTGGACATCGTGTAACAAAACCTGATTCGTTCGCATAACAGCATCATTTAACTGTGGACATCATGTAACGAAAAGAACGACAGAGCGGACAAAGTATATTCTTCAACTGTGGATGTCGTGTAACTAAATATTGTTTGTCCTGCAAAAAATCACAGATTTCAAATGTGGACACTGTGTAACAAAAAAAATCGCCGATTTTCAGAACCTTAATTCAAATACAAGCAACTTTACCTGTATTTCGACATTTCAGGACAAAAAAGAATTTTTCTCTTTATATAATCGGCGCTCATTTTACATCATGTCCACATTCGCCTGTTTTGATGTCCACATTTGGTTACTCGATGTCCACGTTTAATTACACCATGTCCACATTTGATTACACCATGTCCACACATATAGCCGTTTAAGCCAGTAAATATGCGGCTTTTTAAAATCCTAACAAGTATTAACAAGTATTAACAAGTATTAACAAGTATTAACAAGATATAACAAGCACCAACAAGTAAAATTTAATGAGAGGGTTGCTTTTTTTCGTTATATGTTATTATAATACCAGACGTCCACAAATCAAACACTCATACACTGAAAAGTGGACATTTGGTAACAAACGAGGAGTAATGTATGGCACAGTCAATGCAAAAAAGAAAATCAAGTAGATACAATAATCTATCTGCTCTTGACTGGATTGAAAAAAAGACGGTAAGCTCATGCAGCTAAAAACCACGCAATTTACCTTAACCGAACATCGGTTTCTATCAGCATATTTATCTAAAATAAATCCACGCGATCCCTCCACCTCTCGAGTAAAATTTACGCTTAAGTCGTTTTGTGAAATTATGGGCACTAAACTCAATGTTTCGCGTCTCAAAGAAAGCAGCGAGGAGTACATTAAAAGCACAAATAGTTGTGCCGGACGAAACATCTTCTCAAGGATATAAGCGCTTTAACCTCTACGATAGTTTTCGCGTGTACAAAAACGAATGCGGAGTGTGGATGGTTGAAATTACGTGCTCAAAATCTGCTGAGGAATACATTTTTAACCTTAATGGCTTGTATGCCAAGTATCAATTAGGCGCAATATCGAAAAATTGATTCGATATATGCGACACGATTAGCTGAGATGCTATACTCATTTACGTATAGGTATCGCAGCAGCAATGATGAATGGCCAAGCTTTATTTTAACATTGGACGAGTTGCGAGAATATCTTGGCGTTCCGACAAAATGTCAACACCGGAGAGCCGATGTTCGCCGAGTGGCGAGATTTTAAAAAAAGACGTGTGATTGATTCTTCATGTGCGACGTTAAAAGAGACCGGATTATATGATTTCGACTACACGCCTGTTCGCGGTGGTGCATCAGGTAAAAAAAACAGTTGCTTTATCATTTGTTGTTCGCCATCTGCCAAAATTTGAAAAGCTGCCTGGTGAAAATACAGAAGCAGAAGTAAAAAGATGACACCGGTCGCTCAGTCTTTTTATCAGGCATTCCTCAGTATGGACTTTCCGCAAAGTATATAGCCTTAATGGAAATAATGTATTTGTCAGCTGAATTAAGAAGGTCTAACCCAGATGAGTTTTTCAAAAATTTGCGCGAAATATATGATGCTTATGAATGTACCCATGAGATCAAGTCTCGCGAAGGGTTATTGCGTAGTATGATGGCGAGTAAATTGCGTAAGGAAGATGAGAGGCAAAAATTGGAAGAACAGCTTGCTGCAAGAAGTAGTTTGGACTTAGAAGAATTTGAAAAGTACGATATGTTAGCGCAATACGATTTGCAAAACAAAAGAAAAAGTGTGAAATTAAAAGTGGGCAAACTTGCCCACTTTTTTAATTTTAAGACAGACAGCAAAGTGGGCAACTTTGCCCACTTAGAAAAGTTTGTCAGAATTCATCATCTGTGGTATGATATATATGCGGATATAGCTGTTGTTGTTTGTTGTATTGTCCGCAGAGCGTAGCATCCTTGATGCTGCGCTCTTCTATTTGACAAAAGTGGGCAAGTTTGCCCACTTTTATTTTTTTCATTAACAAAAAAGTATTGACAATTTGCCATGTGTGCGATACAATGAAGTCACAACAACAGCTCAATAAAATACAACAGGAGGACATCATGAAAGGAATAGCGTTTTTTACAACATAAAAAGGAGGATGTGGCAAAACCACAAAGTGCGATCAATGTATCGTACATCCTTGCAAAAAGAAGGCAAAAAAGTATTGCTGGTTGATTTGGACCCGCAGGCGAATTCAAGTGACTTCTATGAACTTGATGACTGTGTGAGTATCCGTTGACAATCGCTGATGTATTGATTGGAGATTGTAAAGTGGATAAAGCCATCTATCACAGTAAGTATAATGGCCTTTGATTTTATCCCGTCCACCATTTTACTTGGCAGGACCGAAAAAATGATGACCGCAAACACGACGGTTCCACAGCAATTCAAACTGAAAAGCGCTTCAAAGACATTGAAAATCAGTATGATTACGTGATTTTCGACTGCTCACCGGTCTCCGAATCTTTGATAAATATTAACGGCTTGGCTGCAAGCGACCAAGTTTTCATTCCACTTAAATCTGATAAGTGGACGATTGACGGTCTTAATTATACTGTGGAGACGATTAAAACAGTAACCAGCTTTAACTTCCAGCTCCATTTTGGCGGTGCTTTCTTTGTACAAAACGAAAGAAGAGTCATCAATGCTCAAGCAACGGAAATTGTAAAGGAAAAATGCTTGGTGATAAACCGCTTGATATTTCGATCAGTAAAAATAAAAATGCGGAAGAGTGCTCTACCTGCGTATTCCAATCGTTGAATATCAAAAAGGTGAATCAACGATTGCAAAAGACTATATTAAGTTGACTGAAAAAAACGTTGAAATTACGAATAGATAAGGAGAGAAGCTAAGATGCCAAATAAATTTTCTGGTGCATTTAGACGCCCCACTAACAATACTTCATCTATCCCGCTTGGTGCGGGCAATTTTGCCCCGTTTCGTTAGAACTTATTGGTAATAACTTAGATGTTCGTTATATTCCCTATGATAAGTTGAGAGTAGATGGGCGAATACATACTCGAGACCCGAATATATTCACGACTTAGCGGAGAGTATAGAAGATATTGGTTTACAGCAGCCTTTGGTTGTTGTTAAAAGCAAGACGATGTTTATGATATTCTTGCCGGCAGTGCCGCTATTTGGCCATTAAAGAGATGATCGATAATGGTAAGGATACATACATGAACGTTCCTTGTCACGAGGTTGATCTCGACGGAATTAAATTGATATTTCCAACGACCTTAAAAAGGGAGTATATCATTGCATCAACGAATGCTGTACGTGAAAAAGACAGACAGCGATAGATTGCTTGATGTAGAGAAAACTCGGAAAAGTGTATGCTGCTCTCAAACGCGAAGAAAAAAAGGCGGTGGGTCGTCAGCGTGATTTTATTGCGCAGGCAACTGGTATGGCACCGCGTACCGTGCAAAAATCTGATGACAGTAAACAAGCTCCCCTGAAGCATTAAAGGAAGCCGTTACTGAAAATCAGGTGCCGGTTAACGCTGCGGTTAAATTGGCCCAGTTGCCGGAAGAACAGCAAAAAAAGAAATTGAAGAGGCTATTACAACGCAGCAGCTCGATCTGACTGCTGAAAATCTTGATGCATATAAGGATACAGGCGATATTTCAGAGCTTAAAAGGACCGAAAAGCAAGTACAAGATGATAGTCAACTTGCGCCCGAAAACTCTGAAAATAAGGAAGATAAATTGGTAATCCTTAAATTAGAGGAAGTTGATGATCTCGAAGCTGTTAATGACAATGTCGAGGAACTGGTTGAAAGCCTTAAGTATGGCGTCGAAGTTAGCATTGACGTAAAGGACAAGCTGGATGCAATAATTGCTAAGCTTTTGAAGTTATCTGATAAGGCAAATCGAATAGTAGATAATGCCTTGATGAAAAGAAAAAGATAATTTAAGGAGGTTCAAATGAGTAACCGATTGAGGACGCAAGTTACCGATCGGGAGTGATCGTCGCAATGATGCAAACACTCATGGACGACGTAGATACCTCACCAACAATAACAAATAAACAAGCCATTATGGAGCTTTTACAACAGATGTTTGTAAAAAGCTCGGCTGCGTTTATTTGCTAAATGGTTGGGAGGCGGAAATATGGGACGAGGTTAATGTCCTGATGAGTTATACGAATGCGAAATTAGATGATATATGTGAATGCCAGTTTGATGAAACGACGTTTACTGCCGGATATAGTAAAGGCATTATATTTACAAAAAAAAATTGCTGAGGCTAAGAACTTTGGAGAGGGTCTGTATTACGTTCGATGGCTCGCAGGAGTTGCACTTTAAGGATGTATCAAAAGAAGTAAAGATACCCCTTCCGGCACTCTATCAATACGAGGGTGGCGGGCGTATGCCAAACTTAGAACGTTTTATAATATTGCTGCGCTATTATATGTGTAGCGAAAAATTGCTTGTGAGGTTAATCTATAATGGCGCTTGCAAATAATGGCCGTAAACTTAAATCAAAACTTCTTACCCTTACATCGACCAGCAAAAATAGGCTTCTATTTACTTGCAGTTGCACATAGATGCAGCTGTTATTATGCTGCGTACCTTAATAGATCAGTATTTGGATTCGATTACTAATGCTGATCTTATTGCTATGAGCAAATATAATAGGCAACGTAGATTGCCTGTAATTCGTTTTTTCGCGCGCGCGTGTACGAGGATCAGTTAGAAAAAAATCACAAAAAGGTTTGAGCAGCCGAGTGTTAGCTTGGTTGCTATGGTCTGTATAGATCGTGCCTTTCGCTGAACATGACAAAATCAAAGATTTATATTCACAAGTACCTGAAAAATAAAAAGTGGGCAAATTTGCCCACTTTTGTGCATGTGAGAAATGCTAACGGAAAGAAGTGTTCCTATGGAAAATAGCAACTGTATAAAAAACATTAGCTGAACTTGAATTTGCTGTGTTTTGTATAGAAAACATTGCGATAAAATTGAATAGCTTACCAGAAGCAATATACAAAAAAATTAGCTATTGACAGCAACATCCTTAACGAATACATTGTTCCAGAATACGGAGTGCTACACACGCAAAGTAAGGAATACATCATCAATGACATTATTGAGTTGATGCAAGAAAAGGGTGTGATTTAGTGATTTTGTATCACGGATCGTTCATTGAAATATCATCACCGGATTTGCGACACTCAAGAGTAAACGTGGATTTTTGGAAGAGGCTTTTATGCAACGCCAATTTTTGAGCAGGCAGAAAAGTGGAGCTACAAATTCAAAAGACGGGGCCAAGAAGGCATTGTTTCAATGTACGAATACTTCGAGGACACAACTTTGAAAATCCTGCGATTTGATTCGTATTCGGAAGCTTGGTTGTCGTTCATTTTGAATTGCCGCAGCGGAAATGATACTTCGGTTTATGATCTCGTAGTTGGCGGCGTTGCTAACGATAAAAGTATTCAATACGGTTGAGCTCTATTTTGATGGTCTGATAGATAAATCGGAAAGCGCTTAAACGCCTTCGATTTGAACAACCAAATTTGCAAATGTTTTCCGCACTGAGCGGGCTTTTGAGTTGCTTGCGATTTTTAAGGAGCGAAAAAAGTATGACAGCAAAATCCGATTCTGCTTCAAAAGAAGATTGCGCGAGTCATCAAGTGCTTTGCTGACAAGGCAAACATCTCTTTAGACGACGCCTTTAAAGACATTCTATATAGCTCTGAATTGTGTCGGTTGATCCATGAAGGTGTATCCGACCTGCATTGTATGAGCGACGAGTATCTTGCAACCGAACTGCTTGATGAGATTAAAAAGAACAAGTGAAGAAAAAGACACTGCTCACGAACTGATTGAGGTAGACGATAAATAAAAAAAAATCTGGTTCGATGAAGCGAGGGATGATTATATTTAACGGCAGCATCTTTTTGCTGCCTGCCGCGGACACTATGGCGACAAGTAATGAGGCTTCACTTAGTCGCAAATGGCTGAGTGGATTTTTTACACAACTTGCTAAAAAGTGGGCAAGTTTGCCCACTTTTTAAATCATGAGTAAATAGCAAAGAAAATTTCATCGGATGTGCGGGCTATTCCTAATTGAAAAGCAACGAGTACTTGACATTGCACATGATATGTACTACAATAGTTGTGCAAGGAGGTGGGTGCTATGGATACAAATATGACTTTTAGAATAGATTCCGAAGTTAAAGCGCAAATGAACGCAATTTGTAACCAATTAGAATGACGGCTTCAACGGCTTTTTAATATATTTTTGCAAATGCATTTGTACGAGCAAAAGGAATGCCCTTTGCTGTCACCATTGCGGAAGAACCCGCAGTAATCTCCCGTGAAAAAATGTTGGCGGATGCCGATCAACTGCTGACAGAGTTTGCTTCTGACTATGAGAGATGGCCAAATGATTTGGATAACTGCCGAGGACGTCATCACGCTTCATGGCCGGGTCATTCAAATCAGCGGCGGTATGGACGGACTTAGAGATCGAGATGGATTAGAAGCCGCTATTCTTGCACCGATGCAAACCTTTAACGGTCAAGAACTCTATCCTTCAGATATTGAGAAAATTGCTCGGCTTGGTTTTGGACTTGCATCCAATCATGCCTTCATCGACGGAAATAAACGCATCGGCGCTCTAACGATGCAGCTTCTACTTAAATGGAATGGATACAACCTGACTATCTGTCAAGGCGAACTGGCTGATATGTTTATTTCAATCGCCAACGGCACAGCTAAAGAAAAGGATCTTCTAAAGTGGATTCTCAAACACATATGTTGATACTATGTGGTATCACCTGACATAGGGCAGCGTGAAATACACGTCAGCAATCTGGCAAAAGAAAAAAGTGGGAAACATTGCCCACTTTTTTCATAATCAAAGAAATAGCAAAAAGGGAAGCAGAAATGCTTCCCTTTTTGCTTCTTCCAAAATGTTCTTGACAGCTTTACCAATTTAGGGTAAACTAAACACCAAGGAAATTAAATTCCGATGTAACACAACAAGTTTTATCAGAACTTGCTGTGTTCGGTGAACACCTACGACAATAGGCTCACACCTCAAGAGAAGAACCTTCAACTTTTCAGTTGACCTCAAAACCTTCTCTATTTCGCTTCTTATTATACCTAAAAATGGTTTATTTGTCAACGTTAAAACGCGTGATTTTTGCGCTCTTTTATCGCTCATTTTGTGGTAAAAAGATTGTCTGCTCATAGGTATAGTGTGAAATGAGATAGTTTCTCTTGAGACATGGCCTTGTCGTAGGTGTTCACCGAACACTTACGATTTTTTTATTTTCAGAAAGGGTCATGACCATGAAAAACACAACGCTTCACCGTTACAGCCGAAACAAACGCAACGTACTACCAGATGCCGAGATGGTTAATGCAATATGCTGCGGATAAATACCTTTGCTGCGAGTCTGTCGTCCTTTACACAATTATGCTGGATCGTGTAAGGATGTCCCGCGCTAATGGATGGCAAAATGAGAACGGAGAGGTATATATCTATTTCAAGCGCGAACAGATGATGCAGCTGCTCAACTGCAAAAAGGATAAGCTGAGTAGAGTTTTGCGTGAGCTGGTGAATAACAACTTGCTTGATTTGGAAAAAGGCGGAATGTATCATGCAAGCCGTCTCTATCTTCGATACCCGGATGCGCAAGAATATAAGCCTGTCGTAAAAACACAGCGAAAATAGCGTAATCTCGCAGACCGAGTACCCTGTAAATAACACGCCTGAAACGGATGTTATTGCTATGGGTGAATTTGACGAAGGTGCGGATTTCCCGTCAAGTGATGTCGGTTTTACCGCATACATGATGTCGGAAAAACCGACTACATATAATAATAACAATACTGAGAAAGAACAAATCAATAATCATCAAGAATCATTTGATATGGACGAAGCGATTTTGCTTAAAAAAGTTTGTATCAGATAGCGTTCCTGATGAGTTTAGTAAAGCTTGTGCGGCCCTGATCGTCAATATTGGCAAAGGTAAAGGGAAAAATTCACATAAATCGGGACGACTATGAGCGCGAGGACGTCTTACGAACTTTATCTCAGCTAACCTCTGAACATATCAAAATGGCGTACAAGCGAATACAAAAAGTTGGAGTGCGCGTCCTTAATCCGAAAGCTTATATGCAGACGGTATTGTACAATGTGGCTCAAATGCAACCAGATAATCAAAAAGAGGACTTCTATGCGCAGTTCTTCTGCGACTCAGCTCATAGATCGTCACCATCGTATGATTTGGAAGAGTACGAAAAGTATGATCTGTTTGCACATAAGCCGTCTTATGATTTGCAAGACATAGAGCAGTTTAATATTTATAATGCGCGGGGCTGCGCAAATTCAATGTAATATTCTCTAAAAAGAAATTCAAAAAGGTCCCTATTATTCAAAAAAGATCAATTTGGTGATTGTTATAAAAAAAAAGTAAAATTTTGGAAGAAAAATCCCTTGACCTAAAACAAATTAAGGTCTATAATTTGACCATAAAGGTATGCCTTATTAAAGAGAATTTGGCGTGCCCTTTTTTTATGTACCTTTTTGAATGAAAGTGATGAGAAAAATAAAAAGTGGGCAAAATTGCCCACTTTTATTTTTTTATTAACAGAAAAAATCTTGACAAAATAGTTTGAAAGGGTTATTATGTAGGCAAGAAAGAACCTTAAATCACGGGAAAACATCAATAGGAGGAGAACATTATGGTTAAAATTCGGAAAGCGAACGCACGCTTACAGCAGAATTTTTGGGACAAAGTTCGTACTTACGGCGACTTGAAATGACCGGAAACGGTTGGAAATCTATCATTACAAGAATGATTCCATTATGCTTAGAGTTGACCGGTTGGTTCGGCGAGGCAGAAAAGCTTGAAAATGAATATGGCATTAAGCTTCCGGAAACATGGGAAACCGATAAGTATGGAAACAGAATTGAAAAAGTTGAAGACATATATCACATCTATGATGATGGCACTCAAGAGACATAATCCTGCATTTGATTTGTGCTGTAACCTGTATGGGTATAAGCGCAAAACTTGAACGGTATGCCTCAAAAACACGACCTCTCAATGTATGAAAGAAATGTCGGGGAGCAATCTGGACAATCTGAGCATACGGTCATTTGACCCACTACATATATTATAGTACAGAAAGGAAGCGTTATTCAAAATGGAAAAAGAATCACAACGATTATTCTTTGCGCATTATTGGCTGTCAGCGTAACAGCTTGCGCAAATGGAAACGGTTCAGAAAAACAGCGCGACAGAGACATCCAGTGCAGTAAGCAGTTCTGTGTCCGAAAAAGAGCAGGGAAGCAGTGCATCGACGACGAGCAGCAAACCGTCAGCAAGCTCAAGCACCGCGAGTGCAAAGCCTACGGCGACGCCGGATGCAAAAACGGAAAGCAGCAAAAACCGAGAGTTCGAAGGGAAGCAGCTCGTCTGCCTCGTCTAAAACGGAGAACAGCACAGCGAAAGCAAGCCGTCATCCTCGAGCTCTTCCAGCAGTACGGCATCAAAGCCGAGTGCAACTGCGAAGCCTTCTGCAACGACGAAGCCCAGCTCGGCAACAACGCTGTGAGCAAGCCGTCCTCCGGCAGCAGCGCGACGGTAAAACCCTCAGTCACTGCAACGCCGAAGCCTACCGTAAAGCCGACCGCTGCACCGACAGCAAAGCCTACCTCTAAGCCGACTGCAACGACTAAACCTGCCACGAAACCCACAACCGCTCCGACGGCCAAGCCTACGGCAGTTCCTACATCAAAACCGACTGCTGCGCCGACGGCAACTCCGAAGCCCAAAGAAAAGGTTTGGGTCGTAGATGTTCCGGCAAAAGAAGAGGTTGGTCATTGGGAAGAAGATGGGTATTGGTGGAGTGATGTAGTGTATAGATGTAATGAGTGTGGAACTCAATTTTCTTCGGTAGAAGATTTTTTATGTACATTCAGATGAAGAATGGGATAAAGGAAACGATCATGGTAGTTATACTGAGGTACCGGAGAATCTTATTGGGTAAAAACAGGTCAGCATTGGGTTGTTGATGAGCCTGCGCAAGAAGAACAGGGGCATTGGGAATATAGATAAGCATTTAAAAGGATAGATTATGCAAAGAATAACAGCTTTAATACTTGCAATTACATTGCTTTTTACATTTGGTTCAACTTTTGTGCTTGCGGATGATGCGTATGAAGCAGATTCTACATTAGAAGAAAGTTCAGCATCAGAGCTGCCGCCCGAAAATGTAGTACCAAAAGCCACTATATCACCGGGATTCGGAACTTACAAGCTCACCTAAGTCGGATGATGCTTTGAGTGTATCACCAGAGGTTAGTCAGGAATCTATGCCGCAGCCGATGGCAGACCCGGTAAAGCTGGAGTATGAAGTTTTATCGGACTACGAGACCGGCGGCCTCTATTTGTTCCCGGTTCCCGATGGGGACGAGATCACACAGGAATACAGCGAGCAGCACACTGCTTGGGACATAGCGGCTGCGCAGGGCTCTGCTGTGGTGGCAGCCGAAGAAGGCACGGTGTCTTACGTGCAGGTTTGGGATGGCACACAAGACGCTGACGGGATGATGAGCTACGGCAACATGGTCGAGATCGCGCACCGGACGGAAACAGTACCTTGTATGCGCATTTATCGGAAATCAATGTGCGAGGCGGGCGACGAAGTGGTGCGTGGGCAGCGCATTGGCCGCGTGGGCGCAACGGGCAATGCCACGGGCGCACACCTGCACTTTGGTGATGAGCGAGACCGGCAGGAAGGAAGACCCGCAGCGGTGCTGGAATACGGAATCTCCTTGCTGCTTGCAGCGTACGATTGGAACTGGGTGTACGGAAACTTGTACCATCCGAATGGCACAAAAACCGTTTCAGATTGGGGCGTGACGCGTGAAGGCATCGTACAGGAGCTGACGGCGCACGAAAACGACCATTATTATCTCGGCACGCCGTATAAGGGTGCAGACTGGCAGTCTCCAAACGGCGATACGAGCTACAATTACGGAAGCGCCGGGTTGAACTGTGCGGGCTTTGTCAGCTATGTGCTTTGCAAGCTCGGTTTAAACGCCGGTACGGCGAACATCAATACGCACAATGCAACGCCGGAAAACTCCGTGCAGGCTTTTAATGTGCGCGAACGGTTCGGTCACGGGCGGCGCAGATTGGTATGCGTCGTATAAATCCCGTGATTGCTTGCGGGTGCTTCCAACTACAATAGCTGGATCATCAACGGCGATTTGAAAACCTACGTTTACAAAACTAAAGAGGAAATGCTCTCTCGGACGGCAAGCTTGTAAAGGGTGACATGATCTTTAATGCTGCGGGCAGCGGCTCGCCCTCGAGCCGCGATACGCATATCGGCTTTTCTGGGGCGATACCCCGAGCGAGGACAAAATGTGGCACAGCCTGCTGACCTCGTATGCAGACAGCAACGGCAATAGAGCAACATGATCACGGAAATCACACGGCTTCGAGCCTCTATTTTCATTGTGATCAAGGTTGGATAATACGACCACGGCAGCTGTACCGACGGAGACACCGGAGCCGACGCCTGTGCCGACGGCAGCGCCCACAGCTGCGCCGACCGCCGCACCAACGGCGACTCCTGCGCTACGCCGGTCACAACCGTTATCGGCAAGGTTACGGCGGATGTTGGTTTGAATCTGCGCCGCGGGGCGGGAACGAGCTACGGCGTGATTTTGACGATCCCGTATAATAAGACGGTGACGGTTTTAGACCGCTCGAAGTCGGCATGGTATAAGGGGCAATACGGAAGTAGTACCGGTTACGTTGCTTCGCAGTATTTGAGCGTGAGCACGGTGACCACTACGCCGGATGCAGCGCCTGCGCCGACTCCGAGCACGACGGTTACCGGCAGAATTACGGCAGACGTTGGACTGAACCTGCGCCGCGGAGCGGGAACGAATACGGTGTGATTTTGACGATTCCGTACAACATGACGGTGACGGTTTTAGACCGCTCTAATTCCGCGTGGTATAAGGTGCAGTACGGCAACCAGACCGGCTATGTGGCTTCGCAATACCTGAAGGTCAGCCAGACAACCGCAGAAACGCCAAGCACGACGCCGAAGCCGAATCCGGGTACAACGGTCACCGGGTGGATCAAGCCGTATGTGGGTTTGAATCTGCGCCGCGGAGCCGGTACAATTATGGCGTGATTTTTGACGATTCCGTACAACAAAACGGTTACGGTTTTGGATCGTTCTAATTCTGGGTGGTATAAAGTGCAGTATGCAGGCCAAACGGGCTATGTGGCGGCAGAATACTTGCGTATATAAATTACGGATGTTGGGCATGGTATTTATGTTTGTGCTATTAGCCTTTTTGATGGTAAAATATGTGTTCAAGCCGTAAAACACAGTAGAATAAATAAGATAAAAGCCGAGTTCAATAACTCGGCTTTTATCGAAAAGGGAAATTGTCTATGAATAAAATATCTTACGACCCAAAAAACTGGGACGAAGTGTGCCGGTTGTTAGGTGCATACATGGATACTTGTTTAACGCCGGAGGAAATAGAAAAAGCAAAAAGGATGAGGTCGAGTTTCTTTTCTGTTCATTAGAAAACTGTTGGAAGGCTTTGTGCGAACAATATGAGGCGAAGCCTACAGACGAAAAGCGCTGTGAACTGAACACGATCCGAAAGGTAACAAATGAGTTGCGGCGTAGCTGGAATTGTAAAAGCAAAGAAGCAAGAGCAGAAGAAAAAAAGCAATCGAGCTGGAAGAATGGATTGCTTTCTTCCAAGAATAATGAGAGGATAAGTTCTTTCTATATCCGAGCTTTTATGTCTTTCAGAAGAAGATCTACCCTATTTCGTTTACGACGGGAAATCAATCGTATTTGAAGAAGACTATGCAGCAGACAAAATGAAGCGCAAAGAATATAAGGCCGCGCAAATAGCGCGCGGGAGCATAATGATTTCAATCACACGGTATGGGATGCCTACGAAAATGAAAAAAGAGATTTCACGGTTAGGAGATTTGGAAATGTTTGAAAGTAATTATTTGCTTATTATGGGACTATCCGAATAGTAGTTTCGCTTCTTATTATTCTTCATGAACCTATTTTTGATGGTATTGACAGGATTGTAGCTCGTATAACCGTAAAGAAGGTACTAAAGAAAATAGATTTATATAATGGCAAAATCGTTTTCAAAGAACAAATAAAGCAGATTTTTCCGTCAAACAAAATATATGGTCTTGGCGTAATTGGAGATTTTATACAAAAGTCCATATAAAAAGCTTGTTCCCTAAATATGCGGGGATATTTAAGGATGATATATGGATGTCTGTCGAAGGAAATAACTGTGACGAATTTTTTACCTATCCAAACTTCTTTGTTTTTGAAAAAGAACAATTTATCCGATCTCTTTCACTACAGAAAAAACCAATCGTTGACGGCATAGCTTATGCGGAAGATGGGGAGGCACGCAAAGCGTATAGAGAAAAAAACTTCAAGATGAAGAAGACACCCAACGTATGAAGGCACATGACAATTTTGTCCGTACAGTGCAAGCTGCATACGAAAAAGGAAAAAGATAATTACAGTTCCGTTGCCGGAATCATTCTTCAAAATGACCACGGAAGAAAAACTGCAATATCTTGCTTCGTTAGATATGAATAAGGGTAATACCAAAATCGAATTAACATTAAATCCCGGTACTTTGCCAGATGATCCGGTTGTAGAAGAATACAAAAAAATTAGATAACTGAATTTCACCTCGTGGAAGGCGATAGCTAATTCAAAAGATCAGAAACATCACATTTAAGGACAGCGACAAGGTTAAGCACGGTTTGAAATTGGGCCTTGCTCAAGTCCTGCTTCCGCGCTCGTATGCACGAATGGAGTTTACGGAGACGTCAGCTGCTGCCGCTAATTCTTCTTGCGTGAGACCGACACGCTTTCTCATCTTTTTAGCTGACTTCCACTATTTGAGAACAGTGCATCCAGCACCTCATAAGACTTTTTTGAATATCGGCTTCATGCAAAGTCTCATACAGCCCGATCAACTCTCGATAAGGTACTACGCTTAGAATGTGCTCCAAGAAGCTGCGACCGGAATACCATTGGTAGTGCGTCAGCATCCAGCCAACCCAATAAGCGTTGCTGCGGTCATAACTTTCGATCAGCGCTACATCTGGTGTTTGACCGGTTGTGCGCTCTATGACTTCGAGATAGAGTTCTAAGCCACTCTTTCCGGCGAGATATTTTGGGTTTCCGTCTTCAATCTGCTGTTGCGATAGAGGACTGAATGAACAATTTCATGAATGTATCTCCATCCCAAACGCATAGACGGCGTCATGAAGCATATTACCGATGGTACAGGAAGTTTACCATTATAGAGAGAATCGTAAGCGTGGGTCATCGTTATTCATCCCCTCTCTGATAATATCGAGAATAAAGATAAATTCCATTAGTTGTTGAAGGGTTTTTCTTCCTATTTGCATAGTCTGATCTTGCGTGCTGATCTCGATGCGCTTGCTTATAATGGTATTCCCGATAGCCCACAATTTCGTATTCAAAAACTCAATTTGCTTGAAGACTTTTCAGACAACAGCACTACTTGTTCCCCAAGTGTTCCGAGCTGCATGGCAACATTCAGTCTCTCAGCGAAATTGTA
>VOFK01001191.1_pt1 | contig 31676 bp, 65 predicted proteins | sample 5384121 | NCBI WGS metagenome assembly VOFK01 (sample SAMN12384730, study PRJNA508395) | human gut metagenome | isolation source: healthy gut J | host: Homo sapiens | reverse complement strand
TACGTATTGTCACCAGGTGTCCTTTCGGTTGAAATGATTACAACCGACTCTTGCTAAACCGGTTTTATACAAAATATCTTCAATTTGTTTTTTTTCCAGTCCTTCATTCAAAAAACCCGCTGCAGTGCCCTTCCGTCTGTCCGGTTTTATTCTCGTTTTCAGTTCCGGCGCAATGGCATCGTTCTGCTCGGTCTGCGGCGGGTGTGTGTCGTCCTGCACGGCAGGTTGGCTTCCTTTGCTGCCGTTTCCGGCGCAGCGGTGTCGGCAGGTGTCATCTGTGCAGGCTGGGCTGCGGCATTGCCGGTGGTCTGCCTGCAGCGGCCTGAGCTGGGTCAGTGGTCTGCGCCTCGATCTTCCTGCTGGCCTGCTCGGCTTCCCTTTTCCGCTTCAGCCTGCTGGGCAGGCTGCCATCCTTCAGGGCAAAATAGGCATTTGCAATGTCCACCACCAAATCACCGGTACGGGCACCATAGCCGCCGTACTCAATGCTAATGCCAATGGCGATCTGCGGATCATTCCGCCGGGAGGTAAGCCACCATCATGGTGTTCAGATAGTGCTTACCGGGCGCATAGGTCTCGCTGCGTTGAGGTGTACCGGTCTTGCAGGCGATCGGCACCGGATAGCTGGAAATTTTGCCGCTGATGGTGCTGGGCACCTGCTTCATGCCCTGCCGCACCAGCTCAAAGGTGTTGCCGGTGCCTTCGATCACATCCATGACCTCGGGCTTGGTCTCGCTGAGCACCTCGCCGGTGTTGGTGTCCAGAATGGCCTTGACGAAATGGGTGCGGTAACGGGTGCCGTTGTTGGCCAACAGCGTTGCCGCGTAGGTAGCCAGCTGGATGGGCGAGACCACCGTGTTGCCTTGACCGATGGCGGCCTGAACATCCAGCGATGCCGGTATAGTTGAGTCGCTCTTGGTGGTCAGACGGCCCACGGCCTCGCTCACCTCCGCCCGGTGCGCTGGCCAAGACCCAGCTTGGAGGCATAGGCATCATAGATATCGCTGGTCGGCGGCGCCAACATCATAGAAGAAGATGTTGCAGCTCCACTTTGATGGCCGTTACCACGCTCGATGTTGCTGCCGCTGTGGCCATGGCGGGTGCAGCAGGGGTGGTAATCCTGAAGTAGTTGTACACGCCGTTGCAGTAAACGGTAGAATACTGGTTGATGAGGCCGCTGTCCAGCGCAGCCACCGCCACGGCGGGCTTGAAGGTGGAACCCGGCGTATACAGGCCCTGCAATGCGCGGTTGAACAGCGGCAGGCTCGGGTCGGAGCTGTACCGTACTCGCCATAGTTGGCGGCATACAGGTTCTGGTCATAGCTGGGATAGTTGGAAGCAGCCAGCACACTGCCGTCCTTCACGTCCAGCACCACCACTGCACCGGCGGAAGCTTTCATGGTGCCGGTATTGTACACGCGGTTGATCATATCAATGTTGTCCGCCAGTGCCTTGTCCACGGCACGCTGGAAGTTGCTGTCAATGGTCAGCTGCACATACGGCGGCCCGGCTCCGGCACAGTGGTGAGCTTTTGTATCCACGATCACGCCGTCCGAGTTGCGGGTGATCGTCTCCACGCCATCCTTGCCGCGCAGCTCGTCCTCAAAACGGATTCCAGACCGGAAATGCCCAGAACATCGTTCATATTATAGCCTTTTTTCCCGCAGCGGATAGGTCACCTACCATTTGAATCGGTCACCTTCCACTTTTCAGCGGTGATCTTTGCCCACACGGCCCAGCACGGCCGGGATGATATCACTCTGATCGTAGCTGCGGGCACTGGTCTCCACGATCTCCACGCCGGGCAGCGCAGGCTGTGCTCCTTTGATGGTGGCCACCGCGAGGGTGCTCACGTTCTCCGCCATGACAAAATTGTTCACATTGGAGAACGCCTGCCGATCCATCTCTCGTAGTGGATGCCGGCCAGCACACGTTGCCACTCCGGCGAAAAAATCCTGCAGATCGTTCTTTTTCCACCAGCATTTCCATTACATCGTTGGCGGTGGCGTACTGCTGCAGACCAAGCGTTTCCTTCATGTCTGCCAGCTGCTTCTGGTCGCTGGTGGACGTGTCATCGTCCGTAAAAAGGCGTAATTGCCTGCTGCGTCCGCCTGACCGATCAGCAGCGTATCATTCCAACTCTCGCCGTTCGCACGCAGCAGCTCCACGATCTGCTGCAGCATGGTGTCCAGATCCCGGTCGCCCATCAGCAGTTTGTTGAGGACCACATTGTAGCTGGTGGTTGTGGTGGCAATACGCCGTCCGGCGCTGTCCACGATATCGCCGCGGGCCGCCGTGACCGTAAAGTTATAGTCGGTGGTGTTAGTGGCCTTGGCCTTTGAAATCGTCGCCGTTGACCAGCTGCAGAAAGATCAGCCGCATCACGTACAGGCCCATGATAACACATGCCACTGCAATGAGCAGGATCATCCGGCGCGCAACGGTTTTTCGTTCGTTTTGGTTCATCCGCGTTTCCTCCGGCGGTTCAGACTACGCCGTTGTCGATTTTGAATGCGCTGTAAATGTGCCGCACCAGACTGAACAGCACAAGCGACGGCACCAGCGTCATCATGGCCGAAGGCAGCACAAAAGGTCAGCCAGCGGCTCAGCGCCCAGCTGTAGCCGGGCATGTAGTAAAAGAACAGCCAGTCCAGCGAGAGCACCACAAGCCGCCGTGCCGGTGCTGATGAGCGCAAGTGCCATGTGCTGCCCTGCAGATACACCCCTGAACCAGCACCGAAAGCGCAAAAAGCAGAGCAGCAGCAGTTCCAGCGCCAGCATACCCACGGTGCGCCCGGCGGTGTAGTCCCACAAAAGGCCGCTCACGGCACCAAACAGCGCACCTGCAAACTCGCCTTCATACACGGCCACAGCCAGACACAGCGGCAGAATGAACAGCGGCTTTGCCTGCCCCAGCTGGAGCAGGCCGGGGGGTCGTCTGCAGTGCCGCGCACACAAACAGTGCCACCGCGTAGCAGACCCATTTCAGGATCTGGCTGCGGCTGCGCATGCGGCGTGATTCCATACAAATGCGCCCCCTTAATAGTCGGTAATAACGAATACGTGCTTGACCGTGCGCGGGTCTGCACCCGGGCGCACCACTGCAATGGAAGATTTTCCGCTGACTTCCGGCTCCACCTTCTGCACGGTTCCCACCAGCAGATCCGGCGGGAACACCCCGCCAAGACCGGTGGTGATCACCTGATCGCTCATCTTCGTCTCAGGTGGCGCGGTCCAGATTGGTCAGCACGCACTGACCGTCGGCGGCATAGTCGGCGCTGCCGGTGATGATGCCGTTTTCCCGCGTGCGGGAGATCACGCCCGCTGCGTTGAAGCTGGGGTGCAGAATGGTCATCACTTTGCAGCTGGTGGTGTCGGCTTCCACCACCATGCCGATCAGATAGCCCCTTATCGCTGATCACAGCATCGTTCACGGCTGCGCCGTTCACCGTGCCGCAGTCCAGCGTAAAGCCTCCGAACTCATCCAGCGGGTCGCGGCCGATCACAAAGGCAGAAATATAGCTTGCTTCGGTGTTAGAATCCTGGATGCGTGCCAGTGCCTTGTAGGCGTCGTTCTCCGCCTTGATGCGGTCGTAGTCCACCATCTGCTGGCGCAGCTCTGCATTTTCGGCTTCCAGCTGCTCGTTCCGGTCCATCACATCGTCGATGCTGGTGTATTTTTTCCCCACACCGAGCCAATGCCGCCGCTCAGTGCCGATGTGACCTTTCTGGAACGGCATCACACCACGCTCAGCAGTTCCTGCGGGGCGGCGGTCAGGCGGTCGTTCGCGCCCGCGTAGGCCATGATGCCCACCAGAAACACCGCGATGCCGATGAGGATCTTAAATTTCCATGTGTCGAAAAAAAATCCTTCAAGGGAGTACCCTCCTGTTTCGGGTGGATGCCAAAAAAAAGCGCGGACAGCCCTGCCATCCGCGCAAAAACGTTGTTTGCAGCGGAAATCAGCGCAGACGCTGCGCAAAAAGAGCCTTTTTCCGCAAGTGTGGGCCTTGCCCGTGTTACATGTGGCCGCCGTCGGTGTCCAGAACGTCATGCAGGACATCCACATGATCCAGCACAGCACCTGCGCCCTTGGCCACGCAGTCCAGCGGGTCCTCGGCCACATGACGTCGATGCCGGTCTCGCTCTGGATCAGTTGATCCAGACCGCGCAGCAAAGCGCCGCCGCCGGTCAGGGTGATGCCGCGGTCGATGATGTCGCGCGCTCAGCTCCGGCGGGTGCGCTCCAGCGTTTCCTTTGATGGCGCTGGTGATCTTCACGAGGCACTCCAGCAGAGCCTCGCGCACGTCCTCGGAGTGGACGACGATGTTCTTGGGCAGAGCCGTCGACCAGGTTGCGGCCCTTGATCTCCATGGTCAGTTCGGGGGGTCCAGAACGTGAGGCGGAACCGATCTCGATCTTGATCTGCTCGGCGGTGCGCTCACCGATGAGCAGGTTGTACTTGCGCTTGATGAAGGCGATGATGGCCTGATCGAACATATCACCTGCCATCCGGACGCTGCGGGGAGGCCACGATGCCGCCCAGAGATGACGGCGATCTCCGCCGTGCCGCCGCCGATATCCCACGATCATGCTGCCGGTAGGCTCGCTGATGGGCAGGCCCGCACCGATGGCTGCCGCCATGGGTTCCTCAATGACGGACACCTGACGGGCACCGGCCTTCAGGGTAGCTTCGCGCACAGCGCGGCGCTCCACCTCGGTCACGCCGGAGGGAATGCAGATGCCCACGCGGGGGCGGGAGAACATGCTGTTGCCGCAGGCCTTCTTCAGGAAGTTCTCCAGCATATTGGTGGTGATGTCAAAATCGGCGATCACGCCATCCTTCAGCGGACGCACAGCCACGATGCTGCCGGGGGTACGGCCAATGACAGCCTTTGCCTCGGCACCCACACAGCGCACCTCGTCGGTCTTGGTATCCACAGCCACCACCGACGGCTCCCGCATGATGATGCCCTTGCCCTTCATATAGACCAGAGTATTGGCGGTACCAGATCGATACCTACATCTTTTGAAAACAGGCCCATTGTAAAAAAATTCTCCTTATGCTTCCATTTTATCTATCGCCAGAACATCCGGCAGCCCTTTTATGCCGCCCTGCGCAGGAAATAACACGGTTCTATTATAGCCGCAAGGCAATGATTTCTCAAGCGTTTGCGCAAGTTTTCTTCGTTTTTCCAGTTTTATCACACAAAATGTGCCAGCAGCTGTACGGTGCGGCTCACCGGCAGGCCCATAATGGTGTAATAGTCGCCCTCAATACGGTCCAGCCAGAGGGCCGCCCGTCCCTGAATGGCATAGGCACCGGCTTTATCGTAGGGTTCGGCGGTGGAAGCGTAGAAAGTCGATTTCCTCCCTGCTCAGCGGAAAAAAGGTAACGCGGCAGCTGTCCACAAAGCTTTCGGTGCGGGTCCCGTCCGAAGATGCACACACCGGTATGCACCTCGTGGGCCGCACCGGAAAGGGCGCGCAGCATCCGCTCTGCATCCTCTTCGCTGTGGGGCTTGCCGAACTACTTCACCGTTCACATCCACCACGGTGTCGCAGCCGATGACCACCGCACCCGGGTGCTGGGCCGAAACAGCAAGGCACTTGCCCCGGGCCAGCTGTTCCACCAGATGGGCAGGCGTAGCGGCCTGCACTGTACTTTCGTCAAAGTCGCTGACGCAGACGGTGAAATTGGTGGTATATAAGGAGGCAGCTCCCGCCTGCGCGGGCTGCCGGAAGCTAAGATCAGGTTCATGATTCCATCTCACTTTCCGGTAGAGCCAAAGCCGCCCTCGCCGCGCTGGGTATCGCCCAGTTCTTCGGCGGGCACAAAGGCGGCGGTGTACACCGGTGCAATGCACAGCTGCGCCACGCTCGCCGGGCTGGATGGTATAAGCCTCCTGCCCCAGATTGACCATCGGCACCTTCAGTTCGCCGCGGTAGTCGCTGTCCACCACGCCGACGCCGTTGGCCATGCAGAGGCCGTGCTTGATGGAAAGGCCGCTGCGTGCGTACACCAGCGCCACGCAGTAGGGGGGGCCGGGCAGCTCGATGGCAAGGCCGGTGGGCACCAGCACCCTGCATGGGGGGACCGTCAGCGGCGCGTCCAGCACGGCACACAGGTCGGCGGCAGCAGCACCCGGGGAGGTTGGGTAAGCCCGGGCATCCAGCACTTTTGTAGTTTCACCTTATATTTTTACCAGTGATGGGTTCCATCGTATAACCTCGTTTTTGAAAAATTTTTGATTTTTCCTTCAACGGACCCGACATGCTGGGCATTCCGGAGCTGTGCAATGACGGAAGAGGTTTACCGTTCCTTTGAAATACAAGCCCGCGGGTAAAATCGCCCTCAAAGGGGCGTGGGCGGATGGCTGTCTCAGAATCGCCGCCGCTTCCTCCCGGCTTTCCAGCGTGAAGTAGGCCACACCGTAGTCCACCGTCAAAGCGCCCCGGCTTATCCCCCATATAGATGGGCACAGGGTTGTAGATGGTACGCACACACCCATGCCGCACCGCACTGGGAACTTTTTGCCTTGCGGTCGGTCAGGACGCCGGTCTTGTCGCAGTGGGCGCAGTCGTGGATGTTCTGCAGCGGGCAGGCACGGGTGATCATCAGCGGCATATGGCCGTACACCAGGACGCCCGTGGGCACCGGCCTGCCGTTATGGGTGGGCGCAATGGTGCTGATGTCGCTGTCCTTCACCTCGGGCAGGATAAGTATGGAGCCAAAAGCCTGCTCTGCATAGAACTGTGCCGCCACATTGTTGGTGATGTTCAGCCCGAAACCGCCGGTCATGGGCGAAGCCCCGGCACAGGCGCAGGTGGGCGATATTGCTCACCTCATAGCCTGCAAAACCGGCGTCCTGCGTGGCCGCGATGCGGCGGGCGGTATCCTCTTCCAGCTTGCCAAACATGACCCGGGGCAGCTCAAAAGGGTCTTTGCCCGCCACTCCCGGGGCACACGGTCGGCCTGCGCGATGGGCAGAATGAGGTACTCGATGCCGCTCAGTGCCGCTCCGGCACCTGCTCCCGGTGCTCGAACCGGGCGCGGAGGGTGGCGGTGGGGCGGCAGGGTGCGCAGCGGCGGCAGGGCGGCGACGTGCTCCTCGGTGGTGGGCCACGGGCGCAGCACTTCCCGCTTTTTGAGCAGGGCATCCAGCGCCTCCCGGCGCAGCTCGTTCACGGCACCGCCGGGATGAACCACGGCCCGCCGTCCATTTCCACGGTGATATCCTGATCTTCCACCGCGAAAGGCGTGCCGCCGGTCTTTTGTCAAGGCTGCGCTGCAGGCTTTCGGTGGGATCCGTACGGGCAGGCTGCGGCTCTGGCATCCCCCATAGGCAAACGCCTTGTTGCCGTCGGCGTCGGTCACGGTCAGCTTCTCGCCGCCCTCTTCAATTTCAATTTTCATCTCCACCGGCACGCGGCGCTCCCGGCGGTACAGCTCCCGCAGCATGGGCAGGGTCTTTTTGGTCTGCTCGGCATCTGCTTCGCTGCGCACGCCGAACATCGTGCCGTCGATCTTTCCATCCAGATAACCGGAGGTGAAGCCGGAGCGGCTGAACGCATTCTTCAGCAGGTCGCGGTCATAGGCGCGGCCTCGCGGCCTGCAAGACAGGCGCTGACCGCCGCCGCCACATACTCCGGCGTGCGCAGACGGCCCTCGATTTTTGCCGATGCCACGCCAAGCGCCTGCAGCTTGTCCAGCTTATCAATGACCGAGTTATCCTTTAAGGACAGGTGGTGCAGGCGGCCCGGGCTTGCCCTCCGGCAGGGCATTTGGCTAAAGGGCAGACGGCAGGGGCCCGCGCAGGAGCCGCGGTTGCCGCTCCGCCCGCCCAGGAAAGCGGACATATAGCACACTGGCCGCTCACGCTCATGCACAGCGCGCCGTGGATGAAGCACTCGGTCTCGATGCCGCAGTGCTTCGTGATGTGTTCCACCTCGGGCAGACTCAGTTCACGCGCCAACACGACCCTGGTAAAGCCCAGCTCCTTCAGTTCCAGTGCACCCTGCAGGCTGTGCACGCTCATCTGGAGTGGAGCCGTGGCGCGGCAGCTGCGGTGCAATTTTTACCGATCAGCGTTGCCACTGCCAGATCCTGACAGATGACCGCATCGGCACCGCTGGCTGCAACGGCACGGATGGCCTGTTCCAGCGCGGGCAGCTCGCCGCCATAGACGGTGGTGTTCAGCGCCACATGCACAGCCACGCCCCGCGGCATGGCAGAAGCGCGACCGCATCTTTCAGCGTGTCTGCGTCAAAATTGTTGGCACTGGTGCGGGCGTTGAAGCCCGAAAAGCCCAGGTAGACCGCATCCGCCCCGCTGAACACGGCGGCACGCAGCATTTCTTCATTGCCCACCGGGGCAAGGATCTCGATCTTTGACATACTTCTCCTTTATCCTGTAAACGGCTTATTCCGCCTTGTCCGCTTCGCCCTCGGCAACAGACTGCTGCCGCCTGCTGGGCGCGCTCCTCGCGCCGGGCTTCCTTTATTGCGCATCTTTTTCCAGCTGTTCGCGCAGGGCGGCAGCTTCCCGCCGCAGCACCTCATTCTCTGCTTTGACCTTATCTTCCGCCAGCTTTGCGCGGGTAGCATCCGCAATGTAGTCCTGTATCTGGCTGCGCATATTCTCGGCGCTGCCCGCGCTCTTTGCGGTACTCGTCCAGATAGTCCATCGCGCAGAACACCGCCGCCTTAGTCACCGAGAGATTGCCGTTATCGTCCAAAAGCTTGGTGATGTCCTCATCCAACTTTTTCGCCAGGACCGACAATATATTTTTCCGGGTCCGTCGTAGCAATGGCATACGGCGTACCTGCAATGTTCACCCGTACCTTGTTGACCATATCTTTTTCCCTTTTTTATCCTTTTCTGCCCGCAGCGGGCCGTTTGTTCTGCATCTTGCCGGGATTTGGTATCGTTCCCGGTAACGTTTTGGCGTTTGAAAACGTTTCGATGGAGTTTCCCGCCCCATTACTGCCGGAATTACTCCCCGAAAACGTTTCGCGGTTCAGTTCTTCCTTCTATTATAATATAAATAAGCATCAAGAAAAAGTGTAATTTTTTTGAAATTTTGGCATATTTATCAGAAAGTTCCTGAAAAAATAGCAGTTACGGAAAAAAAGCGCCTGTTTCCTTGCATTTATAAATCGTTCATATTATAATAACTTTGTTATGTTGGCAGCCGGGCGAAAGAGGGAACGTTTCTGCTGCTATTATCTACTCAATTATTTTAGCAAAGCAAAATTTATGCGGATAGGAGTACACTTTATGACATCGAAAAGAATTCGGTAAACATTCTTCAGGACAAGCTCACCAGCGAGTACGGCGTGGAGCTGAATGTTGCCTCCAACCAGCAGATCTACCGTTCTCTGGCTCTGATCTGCCGTCAGATGATGAGCGAGAACCACAAAAAAGTTCCAGTCCAAGGCTATCGGCACCGGCACCAAGCAGGTCTACTACCTGTGCATGGAGTTTTTGATGGGCCGCAGCCTGAAGATGAGCCTGTTCAATCTGGGTCTGGACGAGGTTGCCAAGAAGGCACTGGCCGACGCCGACATCAATCTGGACAGCATTTTTGAGGAAGAGCCCGATGCAGGCCTGGGCAACGGCGGTCTGGGCCGTCTGGCTGCCTGCTATCTGGACGGCATGGCCACGACCGATATCTGCGGCACCGGCTATTCCATCCTGTACGAGTACGGCATCTTCAAACAGAGAAGATCGTGGACGGCTGGCAGCAGGAGCGCGCCGACAACTGGCTGCCCGGCGGCCAGGTGTGGCTCAAGAGCCACCCGGACCAGGCTGTGGAGATCCGCTTTGACGGCGAGATTCACGAGAACTGGGACAACGGCTTCCACTTATATCCAGCACACCAACTACAACAGCGTCATGGCCATTCCCTCCGATATGTATGTGCAGGGCTACGATGGCAAAGGGCGTTGCAAAGCTGCGTCTGTGGCAGGCAAAGGCCCCGGACTTTGATATGTCCAGCTTCTCTCTGGGCAACTACAACACTGCTATGAGCAAGAACGCCAACGCCGAGCTCATCTCCAAGGTGCTGTACCCCAACGATAACCATGTCGAGGGCAAGATCCTCCGTCTGCGCCAGCAGTATTTCCTGTCGGCTGCCTCCATCGGGGATATTGTGCAGAACCACCTGTCGGTGTATGGCACCCTCGATAACCTGCCCGACAAGGTGGCTATCCAGCTGAACGATACCCATCCGACCCTCGCCATCCCCGAGATGATGCGCATTCTGCTGGATGAGTGCGGCTTTGGCTGGGACAAGGCCTTCGACATCTGCCAGAAGGTGTTCTCCTACACCAACCACACCGTCATGGCTGAGGCTCTGGAAAAGTGGAACGTGGATATCTTCAAGATGACCCTGCCCCGCATCTACCAGATCGTGGTGGAGATGGACCGCCGCGCCCGCGAGCTGGCAAAGGTCTTCCCCGGCGATAAGGGCAAGATTGACTATATGGCACTGATCGGCGACAATCAGGTGCGCATGGCCAATATCTGCGCCTACACCGCCAACAGCATCAACGGCGTTTCCAAGCTGCACAGCGAGATCATCAAGGAGAGCGTCTTCCACGATTACTATCTGTTCAAGCCGCAGGGCTTCATGAACGTGACCAACGGCATCGCCTACCGCCGCTGGCTGCTGGCCTCTAACCCCGGTCTGTGCAAGCTGCTGAACGAGACCATCGGCGACGGCTTTACAAGCACGATGCTTCCGATCTGACCAAGCTGAACAAGTACGCTGACGACAAGACCGTTCTGAAGCGGATCAACGAGATCAAGCGGAACAACAAGAAGAACTTCGCCGCTACCTCGAGAAAAGAGCACCGGTCAGGGGTCATCGACCCCAACTCCATCTTCGACTGTCAGGTCAAGCGTATGCACGAGTACAAGCGCCAGCACCTGAACGCGCTGAACATCGCGGCACAGTACCTGTACCTGAAGGAGAACCCCAACGCCGACTTCATCCCCAAGACCTATATCTTCGGCGCAAAGGCGGCTCCCGGCTACTATATGGCCAAGCAGATGATCCGCATGATCTGCAAGCTGGGCGACCTCATCAACAACGACCCGCTGTGCGCGACAAGCTGCGCGTGGTCTATCTGGAAGAGTACTGCGTCTCCCTGAGCGAGCACCTGATGCCCGCTGCCGAGGTTTCTGAGCAGATCTCTCTGGCAGGCACCGAGGCTTCCGGTACGGGCAATATGAAGCTCATGCTGAACGGTGCGATCACGCTGGGCACGCTGGACGGCGCAAACGTCGAGATCGCCGACGCTGCCTGCAAGGAGAGCGAGCTGATCTTCGGTATGCTGACTCTGAGGTCAACAACCTGAAGCGGGTGGGCTACCACCCCAACGCCTTTATCATGGGCGACGACGTTGCCAACAGCGCCCTGAACTTCTTGGAGCGCGGCTGGAACGGCGAGAACTTCCACGAGGTCACCGAGAACCTGCGCAGCAGCGACCCGTACATGGTCATGGCCGACTTCAAGGACTTTACCGCCGTGCACAGGCCGACCTGCAGAAGCTGTATGCTGACCGCGAGACTTGGGCCCGCATGAGCCTGAAAGAACATTGCCAACAGCGGCATCTTCAGCGCAGACCGCTCTGTGCTGGATTATGCCCGCGATATCTGGTACGCTTCCCCGTGCCCATGGGCAAGTAATTTTCCCTGTAAAACCGCAAAGCCCCGGTGGCATTTCGCCCGGGGCTTTTTTGAGAAAGGAACGACCCCTTTTGCCTTGTCTGTTCAATAGTTTCGACCCCTATTTCAAGCAGCCCTTCGGTGCGGTGCGCGCCGGTCAGAGTGTGCATTTGTCCCTCTGCATCCCGGAGGAGCTGGGCTATGTAGACCCGCACCTTGTCCTCCAGAAAGAGGGCAGGTTCGATGTTCCGGTCCACTACCGGATGAACTTCGACGGCCAGACCCCCAGGCAGAACCACTTCTCCGTGGAAGTGCCTCTGAATGACCCGGGCCTCTACTTCTATTACTTTGACCTCTACCCGACTTCCGCCGCATCGTGCGCGGGCAGACAACTGCGGCGTGGTCAGCTGGCAGGAGGGTGAAAGCTGGCAGATCACGGTCTACGAGCCGGATTTCCAGACGCCGGAATGCATCAAGGGCAAGGTGTTCTATCAGATCTTCCCGCTGACCGCTTTCTGCGAAGGGGTGGAGAACAAGCCCATGCCCTTTGCCGACCGCATCTATCAGGCCGACAAGCACGCCGAACCCTTCTGGCAGCCCAACGAGACCGGCGGCCACCTGAACGAGGACTACTTCGGCGGCAACCTCAAGGGCATCCGCATCAAGCTCCCTACCTCCGGGAAATGGGGTGGATTATTTTGTACCTGAACCCCATTTTCGAGGCCCACTCCAACCACCGGTACAACACCGCCGACTACCTCAACGTAGACCCCCTTCTGGGTACCAATGAGGACTTCGAGACCCTCTGCCGCGAGGCCAGCCAAGTACGGCATCGGCATCGTGCTCGACGGCGTATTCAGCCATACCGGCTCCGACAGCCGGTACTTCAACCGCGAGGGACGCTACGGCGAGGGCGGCGCTTTACCGCGACCCAAACTCCCCCTACCGCAGCTGGTACGATTTGACCCCAAGTACAAAGGGGGCGGCTACCGCTGCTGGTGGGGCTTTGAGACCCTGCCGGAGGTCAACGAGGAGACCCCATCCCTTATCCGGAGTTCATCACCGGCGAGGGCGGCGTGATGAACTACCCCTTCAAGAACGTCCGTCAACTGGATTTTGTAAAAGGCAAGCCCGCCCAGCAGGCCGCCAACGAGATCCTTTCCATCTGCAGCACTACCCTGCCCCCTGCCATCAACACGGCACTGAACTTTTTGTCCACTCACGACACCGAGCGCGCTTTGACCGTGATTGCGGACGAGCCCGCCAACGGACGGGGCCGGGAGTGGCAGAGCGGCCGCAGCGTGACCGGCGAAGCCTACGAGGAGGGCATGCTGCGCCTGCGCATGGCCTATGCCATCATCTACACTCTGCCCGGCGTGCCCTGCCCTGTACTACGGCGACGAGATCGGGATGCAGGGCTACCGCGACCCCCTTCAACCGCGCCTTCTTCTGCTGGGACAGCCACGAGGAGCGGCTGCGCCGGTGCTGGCACAGCTGGCGCAGCTGCGCCACAGCTGCGAGGCCTTCCGCACCGGCGCGCTGCGGGTGCTGCGGGCTGAGGACGGCATTCTGCACTACCAGCGCATCGGTAAGACCGAGACTGCGGAGATCATCGTGAACCGTTCTGAGCACATCATCGTGGAGCCGCTGGCTTCTGGCAAGCACACCGAGGTGAACCCCATGGGCTTCACCATCGTGGTGGAGGAAAACGGCCATAACCCCAACCACAGCTACTACGATATCCAGTGATGCCTGCGAGGCTGTAACCAATTAAAATGCTCTCCGCTTGCGCTCTGAACAGCATCCATGGCGGGATCCCTATTCTTTTTATTTGTGAAGTCGGGAGGCTCTGCGAGCCTCCGACTTACTTTTTTGGTGGGACGCAGTGATTTACGGGCTTTTTCCCATTTTTGTCTATATTTTGTTTTCTGTGCAACGTTCCAGTAAAAAGCTCTTGACCTTCCCCAAGGGGATGCCGTATAATAGCAGCATAAGGAGGTAACATACCATGCAGATCTCCCCCCATTCTCTGGCTGGCTGCAGCCGTGGGCTTTCTGGCACTGGAGGCCAGTACCTTTAATATGACCTCCATCTGGTTTTTGCCATCGGCTCTGCCGCCGCATTGCTGTGCTGCGTGTTCACCGGGTCGTTCCGGGTGCAGGCGGTGGTCTTTCTGGTGGTAAGCATCCTGTGTCTGGCAGCCTTCCGCCCGCTGGCGGCAAAGCTGCGGCTCAAAAACCACCGCCACCAACGGCGACCGCAACCTTGGCCGGGAAGCCACCGTGCTGTCCCCCGTCACCGCCGAGGAGCCCCGGCCGTGTCCGGCTGGACGGCGTGGACTGGAACGCCGCTGCGCCACCCCCCGGCGACACCCTCACACCCGGTGCGCTTTGCCGCGTTACCGAGATCCACAGCACCCTGCTCATCGTAGAGCCTGTTCTGACCGAAAGCCGCAACCCCCACACAACCACCTGACAAAGGGAGATGTATTATGGTTCTGTTTTTTGTCATCCTTGCGCTTGTTTTTTGTTCTGGTGCTGGTCATTGTTTCCAACATCGTCATCGTACCGCAGTCCAAGGTATATGTCATTGAGCGGCTGGGCAGCTATTCCGAAACATGGCCTGCCGGCCTGCACGTCAAGATCCCCCCTTTATTGAGCGCATTGCCAAAAAGGTAAGCCTGAAGGAGCAGGTTGCAGACTTTCCCCCTCAGCCCGTGATCACCCGCGATAACGTGACTATGCAGATCGACACGGTGGTGTTCTTCCAGGTCATGGATGCCAAGCTCTACACCTACGGTGTCAACCAGCCCATCGCAGCCATCGAGAGCCTTTCCGCCACCACCCTGCGCAACATCATCGGTGAGATGGAGCTGGATCACACCCTGACCAGCCGCGATGTCATCAACGGCAAGATCACGGCCATCCTGATGAAGCCACCGACAAGTGGGGCATCAAGGTGAACCGCGTGGAGGTGAAGAACATCATCCCGCCGCGGGGAAATTCAGGAAGCCATGGAAAAGCAGATGAAGGCTGAGCGCGAAAGCGCGCCGTCATCCTGAAGGCGAACGGTGAAAAGCGGCTGCCATTACCGCCGCCGAGGGCGAAAGGAATCTGCCATCCTGCGCGCCGATGCCGTAAAGCAGCAGCGCATTCTGGAAGCCGAGGGCGAGGCACAGGCCATTCTGGCTGTGCAAAAAGGCCAACGCCGATGCCATCCGTCTGCTGAACGAGGCCATGCCCAGCGACAAGGTGCTGGCCATCCGCAGCCCACGAAGCGCTGGCGAAGGTTGCCAACGGCAAAAGGCTACCAGATCATCATCCCCTCTGAGCTGCAGAATCTGGGCAGCGTTGTGCCCAGCATCAAGGAGCTGATGACCGACCCGAAGGACGCTGAGTAAGCGCCCACTTATCCAGCAGTAAGCTAAAACAGCTCCCGGTCACGTTAAGCGGCGTGACCGGGAGCTGTTTTTATGCTTTTATCCGGGGGATCACTTCTCCCCTTTTTTCCTCGTTCTCCTGTGCCTGCTGTTCGCGGCGCAGCTCTTTGATGCGCTTTTTCTCGCTCTGGACGTGGGGCCACGGCCATGAAAGCCTCGTTCTGCTTGCCAGCGGGTAGGGGGTAGAAGGCAAAGGCCAAGCCAAAAATGTACAGCAGAGCGTACAGCAGGGCATCCAGCGTGATCAGGGCATCCAGTGCACCGATCACCGCCACAACGCAGCCTGCCTTTAAAAAGAACTGGCCGTTCTGGCGGCAGTATTCCTCAAAGTTTTCGGCCTTGACCGCCCTGCGCCCCTGATCGCCCCACACGCGGGGATTTTTCATCACCGAAAAACCGTAAAAGGCCATCATCAGGCCAAGGGTAAGCTGAAAGCCAAAAAACATGGGTCATACCTCGTTTTTTATCAGAATCAGTCCTCAAACAGGGGCTTCATAAAGGGCAAAAAGTCCAGCGTTGCAAAGTAGTCACGTGGGGTCTCGGCGCGGCGGATGAGGCGGTGAGAGCCATCCACGCACAGCAGCACCTCGGCGCAGTGCAGCTTGCCGTTGTAGTTGTAGCCCATTGCCGAGCCATGGGCACCGGTATCGTGGATGTAAAGCGATATCCCCGATGTCGATCTTGGGCAGCATCCGGTCAACGGCAAACTTGTCGTTATTCTCGCACAGCCCGCCCACCACGTCGTACTTCGTGGTCGCAGGGGCTCGTTCTCCTGCCCAGCACGGTGATGTGGTGGTAAGCGCCGTACATGGCGGGCGCATCAGGTTGGCAGCGCAGGCATCCAGACCGATGTACTCCTTGTAGATGTGCTTTTCGTGGATGGCAGTGCCACCAGCGCACCGTAGGGGCCGGTGGTAAAGCGGCCCATCTCGGTGAAGATGGCCACATCGCCCATCCCTGCGGGCACACGAGGATCTCCTCAAACTTCCGGCGCACGCCCTCACCGATGGCCATGATGTCGTTCTCGGTCTGGTCGGGACGGTAGGGGATGCCCCACGCCGCCGGACAGGTTGATGTAGGCGATGGCGCACCGGTAGCCTGCTGCACCCGGACAGCCAGCTGGAACAGGATGCCTGCCAGCTCCGGGTAGTAGGCGTCCGAGATGGTGTTGGAGGCCAAGAAAGCGTGGATGCCAAAGTTCTTGTTGCACCCTTTGCCATCAGCTTCTTATAGCTGTCGATCATCTGCTCCTCGGTCATGCCATACTTGGCGTCGCCGGGCTTGTCCATGACCTGAAAGCCTTCCTCGCTCTCTCCCAGCTGGAAGGTGCCGCCGGGGTTCATAGCGGCGAAGATCTCCTGGGGGACCCGGCCACACGGTCCAGAAATCCACCATGGTGGCATCATCCAGGTTGATATATGCGCCCAGCTCGTAGCGGCTTCTTCATGTCCTCCACAGGGGTCTGGTTGGAGGAGAACATGATGTCGCTGCCGCTGAAGCCACACACTTCGCTGAGCATCAGCTCGGTCAGAGGAGGAGCAGTCCACACCGCAGCCCTCTTCCCCTTCAGGATCTGGAGGATGATGGGGTTGGGCAGCGCCTTGACGGCAAAAATACTCCCGAAGCCCTTGTTCCAGCTGAAGAGCCTTATTGATGCGGCGGACGTTCTCGCGGATGCCCTTTTCATCGTAGACATGGAACGGGGTAAGGCATCCTCGATGATCTGCTGCGCCATCGCCTTCGGTCAGAAAACGGTTTCTTTTCCATAATAACATCCCTCTTTTTTTTGCGCAGCCCGGCATGTTCCGGTCTGCGGTCTGTCATGCGGCCCAGTGCCGCAGTTCAAGGTTACTTTCAGGTTCTCCGGGTGGGGGTAAAGGTGGGGATCATGGCCGCCAGCTGGCGCACCACGCCCTCGTCGTTGTGGCGGCAGCGGCAGCGCCTGCAGCTGCTCGTAGAACTCGGCCAGATCAATGGTGCGGGGCTTGCCACAAAGATCTTGTTGTGCTGGGTGCGGCGCATCTTGTCCTGCTCCTCGTCCATCATCAGCTCTTCGTAGAGCTTTTCGCCGGGGCGGAGGCCCACGATCTTGATCTCCATGTTCACGCCCGGCTCGTGGCCGTAAAAGCGGATATGGCTGCTTGGCCAAGTCCATAATGCGCACCGGCTCGCCCATGTCCATCACATAGATGCGGCCGCTCTCGGCCAGCGCCCCGGCCTGCAGCACCAGCTGCGCCGCCTCCGGGATGGTCATGAAGTAGCGCTCGATGTTGGCATCGGTGAGGGTGACGGGGCCGCCCTTTTGATCTGGGCTTCGAACAACGGAATAACGCTGCCGTGGCTGCCCAGCACGTTGCCGAACCGCACTGCCACACACTTCATGTCGGTGTTGCCCGCAAAGGTCTGGATGAGCATCTCGCAGATGCGCTTGGTGCAGCCCATCACGCTGGTGGGATTGACCGCCTTGTCGGTGGACAGCTGGACGAACCGCTCCACGCGTGCTCACTGGCGCTGGTGACCAGCAGGTTCTTGGTGCCCAGCACGTTGTTCTTGACCGCCTCGGCCGGGCTGAGCTCCATCAGCGGCACGTGCTTGTGGGCCGCTGCATGGAACACCACGGTGGGGTGGTAGGTCTCAAATACCTCGTCCAGCCGCTTTTTTATCCCGGATGGAGCCGATCAGCACGGTCACGGGGATATCGCGGCCGTACTTCTGCTGCAGTTCCATCTGCAGCTCGTAGGCACAGTTTTCGTAGATATCAAAAAATGAGCAGCTTGCCGGGCTTGAAGCGCATGACCTGACGGCACAGCTCGCTGCCGATGGAGCCGCCGCCGCCTGTTACCAGCACCGTTTTGCCGGTGAGGTAGCCGGAAATTTTGTCGGTATCCAGCGTGACCTCATCGCGGGAAAGGAAGTCGGCCGGGGTTCAGCTCGCGGAACACCTCCCTGCTGGGGTGCGCCGCTGCCCACCAGCTGCGGGTCACTGAGCAGCTGCACCGCGCAGTGGGTGCTGACGCACAGGTCGATAACGTGGCTCAGCTTGCTGCCCTTTCAAGGTTGGGATGGCAATGATGATGCTGCTGTGGATGCCGTAGCGCGTGCACAGCTCCGGGATATCCTCCAGCGTGCCCGCTTTTGACCGGCACGCCGTGGATGGTCTGGTTCAGCTTTGCGGGGTCATCGTCCACCGCCACCACGGCGTGGCCGTATTCCTTGTTGGTTGCACACATTGATGGCCCATGCACCGGCTTCGCCCGCACCCACGATCAACACCGGGCGGTTTGGGGTCCTTGGCGGGCACTTTTGCGCATCCGCTCACCCAGCGGATGGTTCAAAAACAGCCTCCATGCCAGACGGCTGCCGCCGATGAACAAAAAGATGAGCACCGAGGCCATGCAGTTGGCGGAATTGAACAGCACACCGTGGATAAACGGCGGTTCACCACATACACCACGGCGGTGGGCACGGCGATCATCCCGGCAAGGCGGATCAGATCCCGCGTTCGCCGGCGTACTTCCACAGTACCGAGTACAGCCCGCCTGAACAGAAAGCTGGCAATGTACACCGCCACGATCCACGGCAGGTTTTCGTACAGAAGCTCACGGTTATGCGGCCACCAGGCAGCTTCCACTGCTCCGTCTGCCCGCAGCAGAAGGGCAAAATAAAAAGCTGAATGCAACAATGGCTGCATCCAGCAGCACAAGCAGCGCCCGGCGCGCAAGCACCTGCGGTGTGTTCTTTTCTATCTTTCACAAAAAGTCCTCTTTTTTGCACCGGCACAAAAGCCGCAGTTTTGGCCGGAAAAGCTTCCGGTTTCACCTGCCCGGCACACCGGACAGCCCCTATCTTTATATTATACTCAGAACACTGCAGAATGTCCAGAAAATTTGAATCCGCTGCCAAACTCTCTCTATTTTTTCGGTCTCCGGGCCGGTGCGCAGCCCAGAGCGCGGCTGCTTCCTTCCTCCCCCCAGCGGCCATGCCGCCAGCAGGAACACTGTGGTAGCGCAGCCGCCTACGCCCAACGCGGCCAGCTGCAAAGGCAGCCGAGCCGCAAACCCATCCGCAAGCAAGCAGCTTCCGCAGCGCCATGCCAGCCGCCGCAGCCAGCACAGCTGCCAGTGCCGGTGCACCCAGCCAGCGGCGGAATGCATGCTGCGTGCCGCTGGAAAACAGCAGATGCCCGGTGTTGGCCGCACAGGTGTACAGGCTGGAAAGCAGGATCACTGCCAAAAAGCCCTTCATGCCAAAGCGCGGCAGCAGCGCCACCACCCCGCCAATGCGCAGGATGGAATCCCACACGCTGTAGCGGAAGGCCGCCTTCTGCTCCCCTCGATGCCCTTCATGGCGCCGTCCACCATGCTTTCCAGATACATCAGCGGCATGGCAGGAGCCAGCGTTTCAGATAAACCCGGCATCCGCACTTTGGTACAAAAAGCTGTGCCAGCGGCCGTCCCCACACCCAGAACACCGCCCCCGCCAGCGCAGAGAAGTAACCCGTCAGCCGCAGCATCCGGTCCAGCAGGGCGTTCAGCCGGGCGGTCTGCCCCTCGATATGCGCCTGGGTGATCTCCGGCATCAGCAGCACCGAAAAGGCTCCCCCAGCAGGCCAAATGGGAACGTAAGCAGCGGCAGAGCCATGCCTTTTCAGTTCTCCGTACTGCTCCAGCGCGGCGGTGCGCCCGCCCGCGTTGATCAGATACACCGCAAGGCAGGCGGGCACCAGCATATTCTCGGCGGTGTGCAGAGCGCTTGCCAGCACCCGCCCGCCCTCCACCGGCCACAGGATCTCCCACAGACGGCGGGCCGGGTCTGCCGGGCGGACGGCTTTTTGCCCCGCAAAGGCACTGCGGGCATCCCGCCGGTAAAAAGCCAGCATACACAGCGCCGACACCACTTCGCTGACGGCGGTAGCTCCCAGCACCAGCACAGCGCACGCCCACCGCAAGGCCCTCGGTGCGGGTAAGTGCCAGTGCCACCAGCGCGATGCGCACCGTCTGCTCCGTAAGCTGGCTGAACACATTGGGGGCCACATGCCGTCGGGCGATGAAAAAAACCGCGTAGCACCGCCGAGACCGCCATCCATGGCATTCCCAGCGCTGAAACGCGCAAAGCGCCGGCAGCGCGGACATCGCCAAGCCAGCACCGGGCCGCAAGATCCGCTGTTGCCAGCTGCAGTGCGGCGGCAAACAGCCCCCAGCACAAGCCCCGCCGCCAGCAGATGCCGCAGCATCCCCGGGCCGCACCGCGGGCAGAGTCCGGCCGCTGAGCTCCTCGGTCAGCAGCCGGGCAGCGGCCACCGAGATGCCCGCCGTTGCCAGCGTGACGAACAGTGAGTACACCGCCAGCACCAGTTGATACAGGCCCATCCCCTCGCCGCCCAGCTCGTTTGCCAGCCAGATGCGCAGCCCCATACCGGCCAGCCGCAGCACCACGTCTGAGCCGGTAAGCAGTGCCGCATTTTTCAAATAGCTCTGCCGCATGGCGCACCTCCTGCCGGAATGTTCCGGTTCCAGCATATGAAGCGGCGGAACAGGATATGCAAAAGCAGAGCGGGCGCGGCGGGTTGTTTCCGCGCACTTTTATGGTATAGTAAAGGGGCGGCCTTTGCAGCCGTATTCTGATCAAGGAGGAAGCACACGGCAAACGCCCCGCGCCCGCCGTGCGCGACAAAGAGAATGAGCGAAGAATGTACCCATGACTGCTCTAATTGCAGTGCAGCCTGTTCTTCCCGCGATGCAGCGCCCCAGCATGACGCCCCCAACCCCAACAGCAGCGTCAAAAAAGTGATTGGCGTTGTGTCCGGCAAGGGCGGCGTTGGGCAAGAGCATGACCAGCGCCCTGCTGGCCTGTGCCATGGCACGCCGCGGCTACCACTGTGGCATTCTGGATGCCGATATCACCGGCCCTTCCATCCCCAAGCTCTTCGGCATCCATGGCCGTGCCATGGCGGACGACAAGGGCTGCTGGCCCATCCAGAGCCGCATGGGCATCGATGTAATGAGCATCAATCTGCTGGTGGAAAATGAGGAAGACCCCGTTGTGTGGCGCGGCCCGGTCATTGCCGGTGCTGTCAAGCAGTTCTGGACCGATGTGGTCTGGAAGGATGTGGACTTTCCTGTTCGTGGATATGCCCCCGGGCACCGGTGATGTACCCCCTGACCGTGTTCCAGAGCCTGCCGGTGGATGGCATTGTTGTCGTGGCAAGCCCGCAGGAGCTGGTAAGCATGATCGTGGCAAAGGCCGTGAACATGGCTGAGATGATGAAGGTGCCGATGCTGGGCATCGTGGAGAACATGAGCTACATCGTCTGTCCCGACTGCGGCAAGCACATCAATGTGTTTGGCAACAGCCATGTGGACGAGGTGGCTGCAAAAAAGCACGGCCTGCCTGTGCTGGCAAAGTGCCCCATCGATCCGCAGCTGGCTGCGCTGTCCGACGCCGGTATGATCGAGACCTACGGCGGCGAATATCTGGAAGGTGCCGCAGATGCCTGCGAAAAAGCTGCTGAAGAAGTAAAAAATCGTTTCTCTGCCCTGTGCCGTTTGCGTGCGGTGCAGGGCTTTTTTTTTGGTTGCAGAAAATATGGCTTTCTGCGCCTGCCGTGGAGAAAAAGACGTTCTTTTCCGTATTTTTTTGTTCTGCCAGCGCTTTAAAAAACAAGGTTCTGTGCAGTTTTTTTCTTTTTAATTTTTCGTTTTGTGAAGCAGCTGTGACTTTTATCTGTTTTTTAAACAAATTCTCTGCTTTTTCTATTGTAAAACCCACCGCAAAGCTTTATAATAATAAAGCGGTCTTGCCCGCCATTGCGGGCCGTGCCGTGTAAGAATGGAAACCCGGGATCGTCCCGGCATTTTAGCAGCGCGTCCCGCTGTGCGGCGGGCCGGGGGTTTCCGTCTTTTTCAAATTTTATAGAGTAATTGGGAAAAGGAGTATTCTACTATGCTGACAAATGAATACCTGAAAGCGCGTTTACGAAGGTCTGGAAAAAGCGCAATGCCAACGAGCCTGAGTTCCTGCAGGCTGTGCGCGAGGTTCTGGAGAGCATCCAGCCCGTTGTGGAAAAGCACCCCGAGTACGAGAAGGCCGGTCTGATCGAGCGCCTGGTGGAGCCGGAGCGCATCATCACCTTCCGTGTGCCTTGGGTAGACGATGCCAGGGCAAGGTGCAGGTGAACCGCGGCTACCGCGTCCAGTTCAACAGCGCCATCGGCCCCTACAAGGGCGGCCTGCGCTTCCATCCTTCTGTCAATCAGGGGCATCCTGAAGTTCCTGGGCTTCGAGCAGGTCTTCAAGAACAGCCTGACCACCCTGCCCATGGGCGGCGGCAAGGGCGGCTCTGACTTCGACCCCCACGGCAAGAGCGACATGGAAGTCATGCGCTTCTGCCAGAGCTTCATGACCGAGCTGTACCGCCACATCGGCCAGTTCGTGGACTGCCCCGCCGGTGATATCGGTGTCGGCGGCCGCGAGGTCGGCTATATGTTCGGCCAGTACAAGCGTCTGACCAACAGCTTCCAGGGCGGTATGCTCACCGGCAAGGGCCTGACCTTCGGCGGTTCTCTCACCCGGACCCAGGCCACCGGCTACGGCCTGTGCTACCTCACCGCTGAGGCCCTGAAGTGCATGCGGAACGACAGCCTCCAGGGGCAAGACCGTAGTCATCTCCGGCGCTGGCAACGTGGCCATCTACGCCTGCCAGAAGGCCCAGGAGCTGGGCGCCAAGGTTGTGACCATGTCCGATTCCACCGGCTGCGTCCACGATCCCAACGGCATCGACCTGGCTTACGTCAAGGACCTGAAGGAAGTGCGCCGCGGCCGTATCAAGGAGTACGCCGAGACCCACGAGGGTGTAACCTATGTTGCAGATTGCAGCAAGGTCTGACTGTCCCCTGCGACATCGCGCTGCCCTGCGCCACTCAGAATGAGATCAATAAGGAGTCCGCTGAGGTGCTCTGGTCAAGAATGGCTGCACCATCGTCTGCGAGGGGCGCTAACATGCCCAGCACCCCGGAGGCCATCGAGGTCTACCTGTCCAACGGCGTCCTGTACGCGGACCCGCAAAGGCAGCCAACGCCGGCGGCGTCGCCACTTCCGCTCTGGAAATGAGCCAGAATTCCCAGCGTCCTGAGCTGGACCTTTGAGGAAGTGGATGCCAAGCTGAAGGGCATCATGGAGGGCATCTTCCATGCTTCCTACGATGCATCTGTGGCTGCTGGTTCCGAGGGCAACCTGATGGTCGGTGCAAACTGCGCCGGCTTCCTGAAGGTCGCCAACGCCATGATGGCTCAGGGCATCACCTACTAAGTCATACCGCGTCGTCCAAGAGCCGCGCCCGCAGGGGTGCGGCTCTTTTTGGTATAACCCCGCCCCGCTCTGCCCACACTGGCAGTATCTTATGGCAGAAAGGGAGTTTTGTATGGACGAGCAGATGTTTTGTTTTCAGTGTGAGCAGGCGGCGGGCTGCACCGCCTGCACCGGCGCAGCGGGGGTGTGCGGCAAGTCGGCCGAGACAGCCGCCGCACAGGACCGGCTCACCGGGGCGCTCATCGCCGTTTGCCGGGCAGCTCATCGCGGCGGGGCGCGGCCCGACCCCGGAACAGGCACTTCTGCTGATGGAAGGGCTGTTCACCACCATCACCAACGTGAACTTCGACCCCGCCGCCGTGGACGCGCTGACCCGCCGGGTGCACGACGCCAGCCCCGGCACCGGCCCGACTACGACATGCAGGCCCTCTGGCGGGAACCGGATGCCGACCGGCGCAGCCTGAAATGCTTTGTGCTGTTCAGCCTGCGCGGGCATGGCCGCCTACAACTACCACGCCCGGGTGCTGGGCCGCATCGACCCGGAGCTGGACCGGGTCTTCTGTACCGCCCTGCAGGCCGTGGGCGACCCCGGCCAGACCACCGACGCCCTGTGGCAGCTGGTGCAGGCCACAGGAGAAGCCAGCTACCGCTGCATGGAGCTGCTGGACGCCGCCAACACCGGTGCCTTCGGCCAGCCGGAACCGGTGGAGGTGCCTCTGACCATTGAAAAGGGGCCGTTCATCGTCATTTCCGGCCACGACCTCTACGACGCACAGCAGCTGCTGGAACAGACTGCAGGCCGGGGCGTCAACGTCTACACCCACTCGGAGATGCTGCCCGCCCACGGCTACCCGAGCTGAAGCGCCGCTACCCCCACCTGAAGGGCAACTTCGGCACCGCATGGCAGAACCAGCAGCGGGAGTTTGAGGACATCCCCGCGCCGGTGCTGTTCACCACCAACTGCATCATGCCCCTGCGGGCCAGCTACGCCGACCGGGTATACACCACCTCGGTGGTGGCTTACCCCGGCGTGCCCCACATCGACGAAGGGCGCGACTTTTCCCCGGTGATCGAGAAGGCGCTCGAGCTGGGCGGCTACGCGCAGGACACCCCTGCTACCCGGCCTGAACGGCGGCTCCACGGTGACCACCGGTTTTGCCCGCACCGCCGTGCTGCAGCACGCGGACGAGATCGTGCAGGCGGTGCGGGACGGTAAGCTGCGGCACTTCTTCCTGGTGGGCGGCTGCGACGGTACCCGGCCCAGCCGCCGCTACTACACCGAGTTTGCCCGCCTTACCCCCGCCCGACACCATCCTGCTGACCCTGGCCTGCGGCAAGTTCCGCCTGAACGACCTGCCCCTTGGCACCGTGCCGGGCACCGGCCTGCCCCGCATCTTGGATGTGGGCCAGTGCAATGACGCATACAGCGCCATTCAGATCGCGCTGGCGCTGGCCGATGCCTTCGGCTGCACCGTCAACGACCTGCCGCTCTCGCTGGTGCTCTGCTGGTTCGAGCAGAAGGCCGTGTGCATCCTCATCGCGCTGCTGGCGCTGGGCATCCGGAACATCCGGCTGGGGCCTACCCTGCCCCCGTTCCTCTCGCCGGTCGTTGTGGCTGCCCCTGCAGGAAAGTACGGCCTAAAAAGCCGTAACAACGCCGGAAAATGACCTGCAGGCCATTCTGGGCAGACATTGAGCCTGCACTGTACTATAGCTTTACAACTGACCGCCATACGCGGCCAGTTACCGCGCACAGCTGCGGGGCTCGCGGCGTTTCGCACAAGAAGTGGTGTAAAAGCAGTTGTCATATTTGGTGCAGCTGTCACTTGAAGATTTTTCAGGAATCTGTATAATATCAGGTATCGGAACAAAGGCGTTCTGCAGAGGGTAAAGTCCCATGCTGGGGCGCTTTTTTTTTTGTCAAAATGCGGAGGGTGCCGCACCGGTGAGGATTTTAGATAAGGATGGGAAAGTCTATGGAAAACTTTACAGAGCAGAAAAACACCCTTTGGTCTGTACGATCCACAGTTTGAGCACGATGCCTGCGGCATTGGCGCTGTGGTGGATATCAAGGGACGTAAAAGCCACCAGACGGTGGACGATGCACTGTCCATCGTGGAGCGGCTGGAGCACCGCGCCGGTAAGGACGCCGAGGGTAAGACCGGCGACGGCGTGGGCATCCTGCTGCAGATCAGCCACAAGTTCTTCTCCAAGGTCGCCGATGAGATGAACATCTCCTTGGGCAACGAGCGCGAATACGGTGTCGGCATGTTCTTCTTCCCCCAGAACGAGCATCTGCGGGCACAGGCCATGAAGCTGTTCGAGGTGGTCACCCGCAAGGAAGGGCCTGGAGTTCCTCGCATGGCGCGAGGTGCCCGTAACCTCGACGCCGTGGGCCAGAAAGCCCGCGACTGTATGCCCGCCATCTGGCAGTGCTTCATCAAAAAGCCCGCCAAGGTGAGCAAAGGCATCGACTTTGACCGCAAGCTCTATATCGTCCGCCGGGTCTTCGAACAAGCCAGCAACGGCACCTTATGTGCCCAGCCTGTCCAGCCGCACCATCGTCTACAAGGGGATGTTCCTGGTCCACGATCTGCGCCTGTTCTACCTCGACTTGCAGGACGAGGACTACGAATCCGCTATCGGCATGGTGCACAGCCGCTTCTCGACCAACACCAACCCCAGTTGGATGCGCGCCCACCCCAACCGCTTCATCCTCCACAACGGCGAGATCAACACCATCAAGGGCAACACCGACGCCATGCTGGCGCGTGAAGAGACCATCTCCAGCCCCATTTTGCAGGACGATATGAACAAGATCCTGCCCATCATCAACACCTCCGGCTCGGACTCCGCCATGCTGGATAACACGTTGGAGTTCATGGTGATGAACGGCATGGACCTGCCTCTGGCTGTGATGATCACCATCCCCGAGCCGTGGGAGAATAACAAGAATATCAGCCAGAAAAAGCGGGATTTCTACCAGTACTACGCCACCATGCTGGAACCGTGGGACGGCCCCTGCCGCCATCCTGTTCTCCGATGGCGATGTGGTGGGCGCTGTGCTGGACCGCAACGGTCTGCGTCCCAGCCGCTACTACATCACCAAGGACGGCCGCATGATCCTGTCCTCTGAGGTGGGTGTGCTGGAATGCGACCCGGAGAACATTCTGGTCAAGGAGCGCCTGCGTCCCGGCAAGATGCTGCTGGTGGATACCGTGAAGGGCGAGGTGGTGGACGACGAAAAGCTCAAGGAGCTTTACGCCAGCCGTGAGCCCTACGGCGAGTGGATCGACCGCAATCTGGTGCAGTTGAGCGGGCTGAAGATTCCCAACGTGAAGGTAGAAACTACACCGGCGATCAGCTCACCCGCCTGCAGAAGGTGTTTGGCTACAAATATGAGGATGTGAACACCATGATCCTGCCCATGGCACGGGCGGGCGCGGAGCCTTCCGGTGCTATGGGTACCGACACCCCGCTTGCTGTGCTCAGCAGCCAGCACCCCCCGCTGTTCAGCTACTTCAAGCAGCGTTTCGCGCAGGTGACGAACCCGCCCATCGACGCCATCCGCGAAAAGGTGGTCACCTCCACCAGCGTTTACATCGGTGCCCACGGCAACCTGCTGGAGGATAAGCCGGAAAACTGCAAGGTGCTCAAAGGTCCACAACCCGATCCTGACCAACACCGATCTACTCAAGATCAAGCACATGAACGTGCCCGGCTTCAAGACCGCCACGGTGTCCATCAATTACTATAAAGAACACCAGCCTGGAAAAGGCCATCGACCGCGTATTCCTGGAGGTCGACCGCGCCTACAAGGATGGTGCAAACATCATCATCCTTTCTGACCGCGACGTGGACGAGTACCACGTGACCATCCCCAGCCTGCTGGCAGTGTCGGCGGTGTCGCAGTACCTCATCCGCACCAAGAAGAGCACCGCACTGGCCCCTGATCCTGGAAAGTGCAGAGCCCCGCGAGGTGCATCACTTTGCCACCCTGCTGGGCTACGGTGCCTGCGCCATCAACCCCTATCTGGCACATGAGACCATTGGTCAGCTCATCGACGAGGGCCTGCTGGATAAGGATTACTACGCAGCCGTGGAGGACTACGACAACGCCATCCTCAACGGCATCGTGAAGATCGCCTCCAAGATGGGCATTTCCACCATCCAGAGCTACCAGAGCAGCCAGATCTTTGAGGCGGTCGGCATCTCGAAAGAGGTCATTGATAAGTATTTCACCGGCACGGTGAGCCGTGTGGGCGGCATCGGCATGGCGACATTCAGGCTGACGTGGAGGCGCTGCATAACGCCGCCTTCGACCCGCTGGGCCTTGACATCAACATGCAGCTGGAAGACGGCGGCGCACACAAGTTCCGCAGCGGCAAGGAAGAGCACCTGTTCAACCCCCAGACCATCCACCTGTTCCAGAAAGCCTGCTTCACGGGCGACTACAAGGCTTTCAAGGACTTCACCCAGACGGTGGACAATATGGGTGCCGAGGGTGTGCATCTGCGCAGTCTGCTGGACTTCAACTACGCCGCAGACGGCGGCATCCCGCTGGAAGAAGTGGAGCCGATCAGTCCAGCATCGTCAAGCGGTTCAAGGCCGCAGCCATGAGCTACGGCGCGCTGAGCAGCGAGGCCCACGAGACCATCGCACTGGCACTGAATCGTCTGGGCGGCCGAAGCAACACCGGCGAGGGCGGCGAACCCGAGGACCGCTACCACAGCGAGAGCAATTCCAAGATCAAGCAAGGTGGCTTCCGCCCGCTTCTGGTGTAACGAGCAAATACCTTGTGTCCGCCGAGGAGATCCAAATCAAGCTGGCACAGGGCGGAAAGCCCGGCGAGGGCGGCAATCTGCCCGGCGCCAAGAGTGTACCCGTGGATCGCCAAGACCCGTCACAGCACCACCGGTGGGGCCTGATCTCTCCCCCGCCCCACCACGACATCTACCCATCGAGGACCTTGCAGAGCTTATCTATGACCTCAAGAATGCCAACCGCCACGCCAACATCAACGTGAAGCTGGTCAGCGAGGCCGGTGTCGGCACCATTGCGGCCGGTGTTGCCAAGGGCGGCGCACAGGTCATTCTGGTGTCCGGCTACGACGGCGGCACCGGTGCAGCACCGCGTACTTCCATCAAGCACGCTGGCCTGCCGTGGGAGCTGGGCATCGCCGAGACTCATCAGACCCCTGATCCTGAACGGCCTGCGCACCCGCGTGCGCATCGAAAGCGACTCCAAGCTGCTCTCCGGCCGCGATGTTGCCATCAGCTGTATGCTGGGCGCAGAGGAGTTCGGTTTCGGCACCTCCCTGCTGATGTGCGAGGGCTGCGTGATGATGCGTGTCTGCAATCCTGGACACCTGCCCCATGGGCATCTGCACCCAGAACCCCGAGCTGCGCAAGCGGTTCAAGGGCAAAGCCCGAGTATATCATCAACTACCTGACCTTTGTGGCCAGCAGGAGCTGCGGGAGTACATGGCCAAGCTGGGCGTGCGCACCATCGATGAACTGGTGGGCCGCACCGACCTGCTCAAGGTCAAACCTGCCGCACCCGGCAGCCGCGCTCCAAGATGGATCTCGACTGCATCCTGCACAACCCTGCCATCGAGAACAGCAATGTTCACTTCGTGAAGAGGACACCTACGACTTCCATCCTGGAAAACGCCACTCGACCAGCAAAGAAGGTGCTGATGAAAGTTCAAGAAAGAGCTTTGATAAGCAGAGCCAAATGACCGTTGAACGGAAGTTGGCGAAAACCGACCGCGCGTTCGGCGACGATGGCAGCGAGATCACCCTGCAAGTTTGGGCAACACCCTGCCGCAGACAGATACTGCATGTGATCTGCAACGGGTACGGCGGCCCGAGCTTTCGTGCCTTTATCCCCGCTGGCCTGACCAGGAACGCTGGTTGGCGATTCCACGCACTATATGGGCAAGACGCGCTTTCCGGCGGCAAGCTGATCGTTTACCACTCCCAGGATGTCACCTATGACCCAGCGAGCATAATCATTGGCAACGTTCCACGGCAACCGCTGAGTAAAGCGTTCATCAATCGTGCAGTGGCTGGCGAGCTGCTTTCTGCGTGAAAACGCTGCAACTCCGGTGCCGCCAGCGAAAAGTGGGCGCTGGCGACCACGGCTGCGCAATATATGACCGGCGGCACCGTGGTGGTGCTGGGCAAGACTCGGCAAAAACTTTGCAGCCGGCACGCCGAGGCTTTTGGCGGCATCGCCTATGTGCTGGATGAGGACTGGGATTTCTACACCAGCGCTTCAGCCAAAGTATGAGGTCAGCCTGGAGCCGGTGGAACACAAGTATGATGTTTCGCCGCTGAAGCGATTTGATCCATGTGATACATGTGGAAGCACCGGCTCGCACGCAGAAAATCCTCGATAACTTTTGGCGAGTATCTGCCCAAGTTCAAAAGGTCCTGCCCCATGACTATGACAAGATGCTGCGCCTGATTGCCCAGATGGAAGAAAAGAGGCGAGGACGGCGAGCAAGGCATCAGATCGAAGCGTTCTGCTTATGCATGCAATGAAGAACGCTGCTAACAACAAGGAGGGCGCAAACGATGGGGAAAACCGACAGGATTTATGGAAATTACCCGGCAGACCAGCATTGACCGCCGCGTGACAGGAAGGGGCCGAGGCGGCTGATTTTGTAAACCTTGCGTGCCGTGATGTTGCAGCACCCCCGTTCAGGATGCTGGATGCACACGATGCCGTTGTGCTGTACGGTGCCAAGCAGGCGCGCGACATCAACGCCCCGGGGCGCGATGCACAGGGGATCTACTTTGCCGTGGATTACCTGACCAGCGTGACCCGCAGCCTACTGGATTCCGGCTTTTTCCGACGGCGGCCGTGAGTGCCAAGGACAAAAAGGTGTTGGTCATCGGCGGTGGCGATACCGGCAACGACTGTGTCCGGCACCGCCATCCGGCCAGGCTGCGCAAGCGTGACCCAGCTGGAAATGATGCCCTGCCCGCCCACAGAACGCACCGCCGCCAACGCCTGGCCCGAATGGCCCAAGGTGCTGTGAAAACCGATTACGGCCAGCAAGGAAGCCATTGCCGTGTTTGGCAGCGACCCGCGCATTTACCAGACCACGGTCAAAGAGTTCTATAAGGACGAAGCCGGTCCGGGTTGCGGTGCGCTGATTGCCAAGCTGGAAAGCAAAGTGGTGGATGAAGCCACCGGCCGCCGCGCCATGGTGCCCACCGGCGAAGGAGGTACCATCAGTACGACCTGCTGCTGATTGCCGCTTTCAATGTTTACCGGCTGCCAGCCGCGGCCGAAGCGTTTGCTGACCCTGTTGACGCGGCACCGTTGCCGATGCGCCACCAAGCACGTGCCCCATGTAGTTTACCTGCGGCGATATGCGCGCGTACCACCTTGTTGTTGGGCCCTGCGCGAGGCCGCGATGCCGCGCCGAGGTGGACCAGAGCCTGATCGGGCTACACCAGCCTGTAACAAGCCATTTGCTTGGCATCCGTTTATAATGAGACGGCAGCCCCCGCACCGATGTGCACACAAATCATCGGTGCGGCCCGCCTGTTTATTATGGCTTCAGGTTATTTGTCACCTTATTGTCCTTGTGGAACGCCACATAGAAGCGGGGATGAGCCCGCGCCGCTGGCCGCTGTGGAGATGATGAACGGCACCAGCGTTTGGGTACCCAAAAAGCTGCCCAGCGAAACCGTTAATGCCATTATAGTTCCAGGGGTTCATAACGGCGTAAGATAAAAGCAGAACAGAAGAAAACACAAGGCCAACCAACGTCGCAGCAGGCGCAGCAACTTTCAGTTTGGGTGCCATAGTTTTCCCTCTCCTCTTCATCATACACCGTCATAGTTTATTTTCTGTTCCTGCATACATCAATGTCTCACGCTTACCGAGCCGCTGATCGCTGATCTCACAGCATTTTTATCCAGCAGCGGCCAAAAGCGCCTGGCAGGTGTTGGCGTTGGAACTGGGGTAAAAATCATCCTGGATGGAATAATCAAAATACAGGGCGCGTGCAACGCACGGCCGACGGCGTAGCGGGCAGGTGGCCGCCGGATTTTCGCGTCCGCCTGCCTGCTGCTATCCAGCTGCGCACACCACAGCCCGCGGGCGTCAATCCCGGCGCGGGCGGTGATGGCGGCATCGTCAAAACGTAATTTTGCAGGAGTGCGCTGTTCCGCGGATACGCGAACTTACCGCACAATGGCAGTTGCACGTAATATTCATGGCGGCTGTTGCCGGGTCG
>VOFK01001886.1_pt1 | contig 31678 bp, 45 predicted proteins | sample 5384121 | NCBI WGS metagenome assembly VOFK01 (sample SAMN12384730, study PRJNA508395) | human gut metagenome | isolation source: healthy gut J | host: Homo sapiens | reverse complement strand
TCATTGTACTTCGTTCAGTTGCATTGCTTGGACATTTTAGATTAATTAATGCTGGAAGAAAAGATTATAGTATAAAACCTCCAAAAAAGAACTATTTTAAACTCTCTTAGTGAAAATAAATACAATGTTATAGGAATAGGTAAGGTTAATGATATCTTTGATAAAGAGGGGATTAATAAGTCAATTAAAATATCAGATAATATGGAAGCAATCAATAAAAACTTTTAGATATTATGGATAAAAAATTTACTGGTCTTTGCATGGTAAATTTAAATGACTTTGATAGTAATTATGGTCATAACCGTGACGTAGAGGGATATCAAAAAAGCTTTAGAGGAATTAGACGTTGAAATTCCAATAATTTTAAATAAACTTGAAATGGATGATTTATTAATTATTACAGCTGATCATGGTAATGATCCAACATTCGAAGGAAATTATCATACAAGAGAAAATGTTCCTGTTATATTTTATAGTAGAAGTTTCTTTACTCCTAAAAAATTGCCTGAATTAAGTTCATTAGGAGCCATTGGAGCTACTATAGCTGATAACTTTAATCTAGAAAAAACAGAAATTGGAATTAGTGTATTAGATGAATTAGAGTAAAAAAAGAGTAGAGGAGTACTTCCCCTACTTTTTTATTTTACTATTACACCCCTACTGCTACATAACTCTAAAATAAGGGAAAAAAATAAAAAAGATAATATCAATCAAATATAATTATAATAAATTGAACTTAATAATTATCCATAAAAATAATATTCGATTGACGAGAATTCATTCTAGAATAATATATAATCAGATAATAGATAATATATAAAAAAGTAATAGAACAAATGTTATATATGAATAATATGAATAAAATTTATAATATTGTATTAACAATTAGTTAACATATAGTATAATTAATAATATTAGGAATTAAATCTAGAATTAAATAAGGGGATAATTATATATTAAATTAAATTAAATTAGATTAAAAATATAGATAACAGATAAGCAGAAGTTAATGATCATAATTAATAATAATAAAAGAAAAATCATATAAAATACAATTTCCTATAATTGATATTATGTTAACTTCTATAAAAAAGAAATAAGAGACCCAATCAAATTATAGGTCTCTCTTTAATATAAATTTAAACTTTTTCTAGATTGAATTTCTACTATCTTTTCTAATACTTCTTTAGCATTATTAGATGTTATTTCCGTATATCCAAGTTCTTTAAGTGCTTGAATACGAGCTGTATTTAATTCTTGAGTACGACTAAGTTTTTCTTCCTTTTTATGTTCAATATCTTCAACAAACTTCTTATGAGTTTCACTGATTCTAGTTTTAGAAGCGCCACCATTATTATAAAGTGTCATTGCTGAGAACATAATACTTTCAAATAAAAAATTGTTTATCCTTATTAAATGCATATTCGTTAGGATCAATAAAGCCTAATGCTTTAGACATATAAGCTAAAATATACTTTAACTCCCCTGTCGTTTCCATTGATTGCAAATAATGGTATAAATACACATAACTATAATAAGTATCTTTTGTTTTATCATCAGCAAGTCTTTCCTTAAGTAAATTAATTATATCTGATAAAACTTCTTGTTCTTTCTTATTAAAACCTTTTAAATCTGTTAGAACTTCGTGACTAGCAGTGTCTTTAACACTTTCATTTAATCTATTTTCTACAGAGATTATATAATCTCCATTTACCTTTATATCCTTTAATTCATCTTCATTTTTTATGTTTAATAAACTAAGTAATTTAACTGCTTTTTCTTTTGGCCAAGATTCTAAATTTTCAAGTGCTAAATAGTTATATAACATTTGACGTGAAACACCTAAATATTTAGCTAAGCGAACCTTTGATATACCAATTTCATTAATTAATCTGTTCAACTCATGCATTGTCATTACCCTCCTAAAATAATTTTATCAGTTTTACGTAAATAGTCAAGTGTAAATTGACATATTTTAGAATGTAAAAAATTCCCAAAAACTATTTTATAACAAGTACCATAATTTTTTACCATTTTTGCGAACTTCCTTAATTATTCCACCACCTAAGCAAATATCACCATCATAGAAAACACATGCTTGTCCAGGGGTAACACTCTTAATAGGATCATACTTAACTAATAGATTACCATCATCTAAATATTGAACATTAATAGCATGATCTTCTTGTCTATATCTAAATTTTGCTGTCATATTTGTAGGTCTTTCATCACAATTAAAATTAACATTTTCGACTATACAACTATCTGAGAATAAATAATCATTATCCTCCCCTTCACAAACATACAAAATATTTTTATCTAAATTCTTTCCTACAACAAAAAGCTTATCTTTTGTTCCGCCGACTTCAAGTCCTTTTCGCTGACCAATAGTATAATACATTAAACCAATATGCTTTCCTAATACTTTATTTTTTTCTATATCAACTATATCTCCCTCTTGATTTGGTAGATAATTCTTTAAGAAATTCTTAAAATTACGTTCTCCTATAAAACAAATACCCGTTGAATCCTTCTTTTTAGCCGTTTTCAAACCATACTTTAAAGCTATTTTTCTAACCTCCGGTTTATCTATATCACCCAAAGGAAAAATAACATTCTTTAACTGTTCATGAGAAAGTTGTGATAAAAAATATGTTTGATCTTTATTAGTATCATGACTTCTCTTCAAATACCCATCTTCCATTTTTGCATAATGTCCCGTTGCAATATAATCAGCTCCTAAGCGTTTTGCCTCTCGTACAAAGTAATCAAATTTTATATATTTATTACACATTACATCAGGATTTGGAGTACGACCTTTTTTTTAGTTCGTCTAAAAAATATTTAAAAAACATTATCCCAATATTCTTTCACAAAATCTATTCTATGAAGTGGAATACCAATTTGATTGCACACATCCAACGCATCATTATAATCTTGTTCTTGAGGGCAAATATTATTATCTAAATTAGGATTACCTAAAAAATCATTATTAATAGAACTATCCCAATTACGCATAAATAAGCCAATAACATCATAACCTTGTTCTTTTAAAAGGATAGCGCTAACACTTGAGTCAACTCCGCCACTCATTCCTATAACAACTTTCTTTTTTTCCATACAAAATCACCAACTATATTATAAACTAGAAAAGTGTTTTTTTTGTAAAAAGTTTTAAGACATTTGGTATTAAAAATACCTCTATTACAGAACTAATAATAAGTAAAATTAAAGATAATACTAAAACTTTTAAATATTTCTTCATAAGTAGACTCAAATTAATCGATGCATTTTTAAACAAATACTTATATAAATATATAGAATAATTAATTGCAAAAAAACCTAAAATTAAATATATCAAAAGATTAAATATACTAGGTAATAAATAAACAAGACCAATATATATTCCTTTTAAACTTAAAAACATATATAAAAAAAGAAGATATCGAAAATCCTAAAGAAAAACCTTTTAAAATTAAGAATAATACTTCAAATATAACTCCAACTAAAGACACACCTAAAAACCACATAATACCAGTTAATATAATATTATTTTTAAGAACATTGACTAAATTATTGTTAATAGCCTTAGAACTATTTAAATCCTTAAAATAGGTATTAACAGTATTGACAACTATTTCTTTTCCTTCTTTATTTAACATTGCTAAGTATAATATACCTATAATAACACTAAGTAAAATAATGATACAAATAATTAAAAATATCTTTCTTTTCTTAATTCCATTATATTTTTCAGAATAACTTTTAAGTTTTATTTTATCCATACTATCACCACTAAATTATATGAATAAGATTTCTCTATATTTAAGTTTTTATTTTACTTTTTTATACAAATATTTTATAATTATAAAGAGGTGAATACATAATGAATAAAAAAGTTGTAAAAGTTGTCTCTATTATATCAGTATTAGTTATGGTATTTGGTTTCTTTGGTTTTTTAATCTTTTATTTTATCTAAAAAAACTATTCTAACAAGGAATAATTTTTTGGTTCTACATCTTTGAAATAGAATTGTAAATCTTTATCTGTAATTGTTGCTAATAAAATGCTATCTGGACTATCTAGATGCATTTTTTTTAAATTGTTTAATTAATTCATTCTTAGTAATCTTACTTTTTTTAATAGCTTCTTCCATATATTCACCATTAACAATTATATTAGCCGATAAATAAGATTTTTGGGAGTCTAATTTTAAATCATGCTTAGTTGGATTCTTAAACTCTCCTTTTGGTAAGAAACTAATATTACCATTAGCTTCCATTATAGCGTATGCAACTTCACTTATATCAAAGTAGCCATTAATTCGTGCTTGTTCAAGTAAATCATTTATATCAATATTAACCCTCTGTAACCCTTTTTATCAATTACTTTCCCATCATCAAGTAAAAACAGTAGGAGTTCCTATTATAAATCTTCTAATTCTAATACTCTTGTTCACTAATTTACTAACAATATAAGATAAAACTCCAAAAGTAGTAATCGCTATCATTCCGTTAATATATTGAACATCGGTATTTAAAGTCATTTCAGCTGTAAAATTACCAATAGAAATACCTATAACATAATCAAACAAAAGAAAACTGTGAAACTTGTTTTTTCCCCATTATTCTAGTTATTAAAAACAAGAAAACAACGGAACCTAAACATCTCGGAATAACATTAAGGCCTTCTATTACATCGATTTTCATATTCAATCACCTAAAAGTATTATGAACAAAAAAAGGAATATTATTCCTTAATTTAATGTATTTTTAAAATTAATAAAGCTAAATGCCGGAGCTACTTTAGATATAGTTTCCTCATCATATATTTTTCCTTTATCTTCAAGTTTTTGAAGCAAAGTTATCATTCTTTCTTCTTCTCCCTGATTTTTATAATATTCATAGTTTTTAAATACATAAAAATAAGAATCTAAGAAAAACGCTACAACTTTTTGTGAAAATCTATTGTCTACATGATCCATAACATAAATTATATTGTCTACAAAATCAACTAAATTATCTATTGTCTTAGTTAAATCAATTCCTTTAGTAAGTGATTTCTTATTATCTTTATAAATATATACTACTTCATCAATCGCAGCAAAATTATAAGTACCAAAAACACATAAATGATTAAAACTATAATCTTCACTAGTTCTTGTCGGATTAAAAGTAATATTCTTTTTATTTAAATATTCTCGTCTATATATCTTTCCATGTAAACATCCATTATGTTCTTCTACTACTTCCCCTATTCCATAAGCTTCTTGAATAATTGCACCATATGCATAATCATAGTTTTTAGAATCTATTAAATCATAAAGTGTTTGTAAGGATTTAAAATCATATATAAGGTCATCAGCATCTAAAAATGCAACATAATCTCCATCAGAGTGTTCAAGTCCATACTTTCTAGCATATCCAACGCCCCTATTAACATCTAAATCAAATATAGTAATATCAAGTAAATCTTTAAATATTTCTGCCTCTTCCGAATATCCCTTACTAGAACCATCATTTACTATATAAACTTTTAATTTAAAAGTCTATATCATTAACCGCAACACTAGCTAAAGCTTTAACCAAAGCATCATGGGAATTATATACTGGAATAATTAAATCAAGACTTTTATGCATTAGATATCACCTCATTAATAAATTGTTTAAAAGAAACATCTGGAATTAAAAGCTTAGCCATATTATTGTCATCAACAAACTTAGATACAATTTGTTGTGTTATCTCATTTCTTACTTGTTCATCCAACACTTTTTGATACTTTTTAAAATTAATAGCGTTTTCTCTACTTGACTCAATAATCTTTTTCACAGTTTTAGAAGATGCATTTAAGTACATATAATACATTTCTAACATACAGAAAAAAATAATACAGCCGCTATTTTATCATCAGAAATATTAAGTTCTAAAGCTTTAGAAACTACTAAAAAGAAATATTTTTATTATATTCATCCAAAGCTAAATAATTATAAGCATGATTATTTTTTCTGGTAATAGACTCATTATTATATTGCCAAACATAAGTAATAGTATCCAAATACCTTTCCTTAGGTTTTAATAGGAAGACTAAAAAATTAAAATATAAATCTTCATTAGCTCTTGTATTACTAAATTCTAATTTATTATCTTCAATAAATTTTCTCCTATATATCTTTCCATGAGTCCATATCTTTTTATTAAGATGAACATAGTTACATTTGTTTTTACTAACTTCATAAAAATTACTTGTACAAACATCATAATTATGAATTTGAATACCAGAATATAATCTTTCTATAGAATAATGATTATAGAAAATATCATCACTATCAATAAAGATAATATATTCACCTTTAGAGTGCTTCATTCCATAATTTCTAGCGCCACCAGGGCCTACATTTTGTGGAATATCTAACTCCTCAATATTAAAATATTTTTTATATTTTTTAACAAATTCTTGATAATCTGTAGAAGAACAATCATTTACTATATACACATTTACTAAATCTCTTCTACTTTGTAACATAATACTACATAAAGTTTTACCTATTGTTTTATGAGCATTATATGCTGGTATAATTATATCTATCATACTTACTCCTCATTATTCAAAAAGAAACACTTCTGACAAAGCTCCTCTTCTTTCCTATTTTGTAAAAAGCCATCTCTCATTTTACATACTCTCTTACTATTAAGTATATCACAAGCTTCATCTTTATAAATATTGCCCAAATTAATAATACCCTTAGAGTCTAAACAACACGGTACAACAGTTCCATCAACTAAAATACCAAAATGATCTCTTAAGGCATAACAAGTTCCTTTAGATGATGATTTAGTGTTATTTAAATCTGGCCAAATAAACTCATGAAATAAATTTATAAAGATATGATTATTTACCCTAATAGAATGATTTTTTTCTAATTCCTTCAAAGTAATATTAGTATCATATCTATTATTAATAATATAAAGAGTGAGATCTAAAAAATCACTTTTAACCCAAAATCTTAGCGAAATATACGTTTTATCTAAATCATCAGCTTTATCTAAAATCTTATTCAAATACTTAACAAATGCACTTTCATCTCCAAAAAAACTATGTAAAGATACATTTAATTGTCTAATATTTTTAGTTTTAATTCTATCTATTAAATACCCATTACTTGTAATATTTACGTTAAAAGAACTGTTATATGCCTCATCAATAAATTCATTAATTAACGGATGGAGAAGAGGCTCACCTAAAACATGCAAATAAAGATACTTAGTATAACCATCTAACTTTTTAAGAATAATTTTAAAATTATCCAGAGTCATAAATTCTTGCTTTCTGCTATTATGAATACAAAAGTTGCAGTTAAGATTACAAGCATTAGTTATTTCTACATAAACTTTTTTCATCAATTATTTTTTCCTTATATTAGACTTAAATATCTTATAAAATAAGAAAGTAGTAGCTACTAAAGCAAACAAGGCATAAACATAAAATAAGAAAGGTAGCTTATCTTTTGCCACTACAACCATCACACTTAATCCAATGATCATAGCAAGATCAAGAGCGGCAATTATTCCTTGATGAAATAATTCTTCAAATCTATTGACTTGATTCTTTGAATCATTAATTTCTATATTAAATCTTAACTCCCCATTATTAATTCCTTTAAGTGTAGTAAGCATTTCTTTTTGGCATTGATACTAAACTATCACTATTTTCTAAAATTTTTACTAATCCAGACTCTATTTTTTCTTTTGACATTATTTTACTAGTATTAAATCTATTTTTCAAAACTTGCATCAAACTAATTGTTGAATCAATCTCCTCAAGAGTACCTTCTAGTACAACTATTCCTCTAACAAGCATTGAAATATCTTTTGGCAACTTAATATCATTATTATGAAGCATTGAAAACATATCCTTCATAAAATCTTTAATATCAATATCATTTATTTCTAGTGTTTTATTCTTATCGAGAACCATTCTAATATCACTATTTAATTTCATATAATCAATATTTGAATCATTAACATTAAGTAAAGATAAGATATGAGCAACTTCAACTATATCATTTTTTATAATAGCTACTATACATTTATTAAGTAAATTCTTATTTTTACTAGAAAGTCTACCCATCATTCCAAAGTCTAAATAAGCTATTTTTCCATCTATAATTTTTATATTATCAGCATGTGGATCAGCATGAAAAAAAATCCATCGTCTATAGCTTGTTTTATATAATTGTCAGCAAGTTTTAAAGCTATTTCATTCATATTATAACCCAGTCTATCTAACTTAGTTTTTTCATTTATAAAACATCCTCCAACGCACTCCATCACTAAAACATAAGGTGTTGAATATTTCTTATAAACCTTTAAAGGTCTTATATACATTACATTTTTATTATAGTTTTCAAATTCTTCTATATGTTCTGCTTCTACCATAAAATTCATCTCTTCCTTGGCAGAGCTATATACTTCATCAACTATTTCCTTCAAATCAACAATATTTCCAACAACTTTATCTAATTGCAAAATAGAAATTGCTTTCTTTAAAAGTCTTGTATCCATCATCATCATTTGATATATATTTTTTCTTTGAATTTTTAAAACTACATCTTCACCAGTTTTAAGTTTAGCTCTATGTGTTTGCGCAATAGATGCTGAACCTAAAGGAACCTCTTCTATTTCTGCAAAAATTTCTTGATAATTACCATTATATTCAGCATTTAATATATCTAAAACTTCATCATAGTCCATAGGTTTAACACTACAACGTAGCTTTTTTAATTCATCACATAATTCTTTTGAAACCAAATCATCTCTTGCTGATAAAATCTGTCCCATTTTAATAAATGTAGGTCCCAAATCTTCTATAGTTTCTCTTATATTTTTACAAGATCTATCTTTTAATAGATTATGATCTTTAATTTTATTTATAATTTCTCTTAATCTTAAAGCTTCATTACTCATTAGTTACCTCTTTCAATAATTACTATTAACCGAGACTATTTATCATATACTCTCTTTATCATTATAGCATGTATTATATTAAACATAAATATTTGAAAGATAAAATTTTTAAGTATTAAAAAAAACTTATTCAAATGGAAAAAAATCACATAATAAATTTTTATTAGTAAAAACTAAGTATAGTCTTAAAAAATTTTTTTAGGAAATTATTGTTACTTTAAAAAAATTATTGTGTTCATATTAATAATGTAGTTTGATTTAGGAGATGATGATATGAAATTTAAAAACAAACTACTCTTTACAATATGGACGTTCCTTGTACTTATTGTACCCATAAATGCTTTAGCATATTCAGAATATATTATCCCAGGTGGTGATAACGTTGGAATTGAAGTAAATTCCAACGGTGTACTAGTGGTTGGCTTTTATAAAGTAAATGATGAATATATCGCTAAGGACAGTGGATTTATGATTGGTGACAAAATAATTAAAGTCAATGATACTAAAATTTCTTCTATAAATGAAATGGTTGATGTTATAAACAAATCAGAAACAGATAATATTGTCTATAAGGTAGAACGAGATAATAAAGAAAAAATCAATTTCTCTAAATAGAACAAGTAGTAGTGATGGTGTTTATAAAACTGGTATTTATGTGAAAGATAGTATTTTAGGTATTGGTACTTTAACTTTCGTCGATCCAAATACTAAGAAATTTGGAGCTTTAGGGCATGAAATATTAGAAAAAACAACTGCCAAAAAGTTTGAAATTAAGGATGGAAAGATATTTAAATCAGATGTTATCGGAGTAGAAAGAAGTGAAAATGGTAGTGCTGGTGAAAAAAATGCTAATTACGATAAGAATAAAGTATATGGTAACATAAAAGAAAACACTCCTTCTGGTATTTTTGGAGACTATACTGATGCTCTTCCTGACGCTAAAGAAGTAAAAGTAGCAAGTAAAGATGAAGTAAAAGTAGGACCTGCTACTATACGAACAGTTATTAATAATAATGAAATTAAGGAATACAATATTAACATTATTAAAATAGATAAATCATCTGATATAAAAAATATTTTGTTTGAAATAACAGATGAAGAATTATTAAAGAAAACTGGTGGCGTAGTTCAGGGAATGAGTGGCTCTCCAATTCTTCAGAATAATATGATTGTAGGTGCTGTTACTCATGTTATTGTAAACGACACTAAGAAAGGGTATGGTATTTTTATAACTACAATGCTTAAAGAAGCAGAAAATTAAAAAAAGAGAAGTAATCCAAAAAAGATTCTTCTCTTTTTAAATATATTTATCTAATTGTAGATTTTTTACTTTTTTGAGGATCAACATCCTTAACATATTTTTATTTATACCCAAATTCATATTATGTTTCTTATTTGTAATAAAACCTTTAGTATCACCTTTATTTACCAAAATTCCCATTTCTAAAAGAGGATATATTTTCTCATCAAAAATCAGGTCAACACGTCTTTTAGCATTATAATTATTATAAATTGAAGAAAGATCCTTTGCAGTAATATTACCTTTCATGGTAAGTAAATACTCTAACATTTGTGATTGCTCTTTATTAAAGGAAATACCTGAACTTTCTTTTATACTATGAATCAAATATTCTTTTTCCAGCTCTTTTTCTACTTGTACCAACATATACTTTAAAAACAAAGTAGCATTTCCTGTATTTCTGGCATTAACGATATTCTGTTCATATTTTCGCTGAGCAAATGAAACTGCTCTATTAAAAATTATATAAGGATAGCTTTCATGATTTAATAAATACCACATTGAAACCGTTCGACTAGTTCTTCCATTGACATCAAAATATGGATGAATATATACAAAATAAAAATGCATAATTTGAGACTTGATAAAAACATCCATCTCATTGTCACAGTCATCTTTATTAGCATACGCAAAAAATTGATCCATATAATCATCTATTCTATCACTATCCATACCCATATAAGGATAAGCATCCAATCTGTTTCCCTTTAAAATATAGACAGGCGCACTACGATAATACTCTCCCATTCTCACTCTATCTTGCTCTAATAAAATACCATCACTAAGTATGTCATATAACCGACGTAAATTATCCTTATTTATATCACTATTATTCAAAATATATTGGTACCCATGAAATAAATTAATAATTCTTTTTCTTTCTCTTTCTGAAATAGGAGATTTAATTTTTTTGATTACTTCATCAATAACAGATAAATCATCTTTTATTCCTTCAATAGTATTATTAGCCTTTATTTCTTGACTCATCATCATCTTTTTAGCAAATTTCAAACTTTGCATATAATCTTGGCCATCTAAAACATTAAGTAATTCTTGTTTATAAAAATCTAAATATTCTTTATTAAAATATAAATATCTCCCATCTTCCATTTTTAATTTAGTATTATTATCTAACATATCTCAATCAACTACTTAATCTTCACTTCTTTCTTTGTTTTCTTTGAATTGTTTTTTATTGTAGAATCATCTATAAACCCAAATAAAAATAATTTGTTAACAATTTCTTGAAACCCTATAGGACCAACTCCTTCTATTTGACCCACATCTTTAAGGGAATAATTAAGTAATTGGTCTATAGTAACTATTTCTCTCATTTTAAGTACTCTAATATATCTCCTAGAAATACCCATTCTACCAATATTATCATCTACACTAAGATAATTTTTTTGTTTATTTATTTATTTTTCTTCTTTCATGTTCCAATAAAATATTACCACAAGAAGCCTTGATTACTCCTTGAACCTGTTCAGCTGATAAAACACACTTTCTACTACCACAACTTTTAACCATATGATATCTTCCATCGTTTTGCTTTATCATACGTTTAAATTCGCAATCAGAAATATCTAATCCAATTTTCTCATATGTAGGTGGTACAACGTCAAATATTCCAACTCGTTTACGTAATATCCAAGTATTCTTATCAGAAAGCCCCGCGGCAGCGTCAAGTCTAGTATCAAGAAGTTCTTCCATAAGTTTATCAAAAAGTAATAACTGTTCACCCTTTAAACTAGACACATAACGATAAAACTCATAGTCACTCTCATCATATAAACGTCTCTTTAACTCCAAAATATTTCTTTTCATAACCCACCTCTTAGTGAACAGATTATACCACAAAACAAGAAAAAATGCAATTAAAAGAAAAATCGTTGCAAAAAATAAGACTAAATATTTAGCCTTATACACTTTATATTTTATTTTTTTATTTTATGAATTAATTGCATTAAATAATATACAAATGAAGTTGGATAAACATACTCTCCAATTAACTCCTCTACATACCCATTAAATCCAGTCTTAAATTCATAAATACCATAATCTTTATCGTTTTTATCAAAATTACCTGTTATTCCATAAAAATTATATCTCTTAAAGCCATGTTCTATCCCATACTTAATCATTTCCCATTGAATTAAATATTGTGAATTATAAAACATGTACTCTTCATAATTACCACTAGATAAATATATGACTTCTGGATCTGTAAGCATAAACATAGAAGCGGATAAGTTAATCACATCACCATCTTTTGCTCTTATATCTTCTGCTTGCTTAATTCTTTTTTTTCTATACCAGCAATAGCCATATCATGAGCTTTTCTTTTTTCCATCATTATATTTTGCCGGTCCCAAAGCTACTTTCTCTGTTTCTTCTTTTTTCCTTATCTTTTTCAAGTCTTTCAATATGTTTAACTAAATCTAACTTTGTTAATAAATATTTAATCTCTCCTCTTGGATAAAAAAGATCATACATATCTTCAAAATATTTCAAACTTCTAACGTGAAATCCTTTACGCTTACCTGTTTCAACCATAATTTTATGAAACATTGGTAATTCTTCCTTAGTTAATTCTACAATTTCTATCCCATTCTTTAAAGTTTTTCTAATGGTATTTCTAGTATTTGGTTTCATGTTTTTTAAGACTTCATCTTCACTTTTACCAAAGATATCAAGAACATACATCCATCCAACTTGTTCCATATTTTCTTTTTTTACTCTCTTATATCCTAGTTTCTCTAAATAGGTTTTAACTTTTCTATTATCAATTCCTCCAGAAATAATATTTCCAAAAGTATCCCTTTGAACATTAACAACGTATGGATCAATTCTAAATTGATAGCCATTATTTTTCTTAACATATTTTTTTATATTTTCAGTGAAGAAAGTAAGTAATTCTTGGTTATTATAATCAAGTAATAAACCTCGAGGAGCATAAAACTCTTTTTTTCCAAAATGACGAGTAATAGATGTAAACATAGCTGCCGCTACTACTTCTCCATTATTCTTCACTCCAAGATATGATACAGTCCAGCCAGATTTTTTCACGTAATTTTCCAATTTCTGGTGTTTGTAAAAATGTTCTTTCTTCCGATTTGTTCAAATAATTTCTAAATTCTTCTTCTGTTAATTCTAAAAATTCCATTATTATCACTCCACTCTTATTTTATCTCAAAATAATTATATCATGTATTGATAATCTTAAAAAGAATTTTCCTATTTAATTTATTAATAGGTATATATTATGTCAGATTTTGCTCTCTAATTAATATAATATAATGAAAGGAGAGCTTTATATGTACGGATATTATTATTATCAGCCACCAATCTATGGTGCATACCCTGCATATGCCAATAATAACAATAATAATAGTTGGTTTTGGGGTATTATAATTGTACTTTTCATTATATTCTTCTTATTTTGGGGAAATAATAAAGGTTGCTCTAGAAACTAAGTATTTCTCTAGGATTACTCTCCGAACAAAAAAGTGGCTCCACAAAAGGCCACTTTATTCTTTTTACTTCAAAATCATCTACGCTATCATCATTATTAACTATTTTAGTAATTGCTTCTTCTGCACTCTTTAATTTTTCATCACACTTTTTAGCAAGTACCATAGCCTCATTAAATTCTTTAATAGCGTCATCTAATGGTACATCACCATTTTCAAGTTTCTTCACTATTTCTTCTAATTTTTCTAAATTTTCTTCAAAACTTAATTCTTTTTTTTCATTACTCATACCATGTCTCCTATTTTTTTATATTACTCTTAATATCCTGTAACTCAAATCGATAAATTTGTTCTACATCAGGATATTTTTCTTTATCAACTTTTCCTAAAAACATTTTTAATGGTCTCACAAATAAAGAACAGTCATCATATAATTGTCTATATATTACAACATCTTCTCCTGTTTCACTATCCTTAGCAAGTCCTAAAACTAAGTAATAATTTCCTTTAAAATGCTTATATATTCTATTTATCTTTAATTCTTGCATACTTCCTCCACTATGGATATTACAGCTTTCCATCCCTAAGCTGAGTTGTAATGTGATCACCCTACCTACATCCGATACAAAGTTCACTGCTTTATCTTCCTTTTTAGTAATTGTATATCCTCGCTCTAAAGTAAGCAAAGGACTTAGTGGTTCCAATTTTGAAAGTAGTTGTAAATACTTTTGACTCTTATTATCTAAAATTTTTAATGGATTTTTTAATATATAACTCTCTCTTATTCTCCTATATTGTTGTTGACGTAAATTAACCAGATTAACTGTGCTAAATTTTAATCTTTCTATTAAAGAATCAAAATTCATTTCTTTTGTTTTGATAAATTGCGACTGGGTTTTTAAAAATATAGCGATTATTAATTTCATCTAATTTTTTGTTTATATAAACTTATTTTATGCTGCATTACTTTGTTTAATCTTATATTTAACTGATTCAAATAATTAATTATATCTTGTCTTTGAGGAACAGAAAGCTCTGCTGCTCCCGTTGGCGTTGGTGCTCTCATATCAGCTACAAAGTCTGCAATCGTAAAATCTATTTCATGTCCTACAGCACTTATAACAGGAATACTACATTCATATATAGCTCTAGCAACTACCTCCTCATTAAAAAGCCCATAAATCCTCAATACTTCCGCCACCTCGTCCAACTATTAAAGGTATCAAGATTATACTCTTCGGCTCTCTTGATTTGTCTTACAATATCATCTTTTGGCCATTTCTCCTTGAACTAGTGCCGGAAATAAAATAATTTCAGATAAAGGCCATCTTCTTTTTATTGTAGAGATTATATCCCTAATCGCTGCTCCTGTTGGGGCAGTTATAACGCCAATTTTCTCAGGTATCCTAGGAATCTTTTTCTTATGTTGCGCTGCAAATAACCCTTCATCCTCTAATTTCTTTTTCAATTGTTCATAAGCAATATATAAATTACCAACACCATCTTCTAGCATTTCACTTACATATATTTGATACCCACCATTAGCCGGATATATACTTACTTTTCCAGTCACTAAAACTTTCATTCCATCTTGAGGCATAAATTTTATTTTACTAGCTGCTGATGCAAACATAACTGCATTAATTCTTGATTCTTCATCTTTTAACGTAAAATAAAAATGTCCTCTCGAATGAGCCTTAAAAGTTTGAAATCTCGCCCTTCAAGAACACTTGATCTAAATTAGGATCATTATCTATTTTATATTTTTTAAATATTTAGTTAACTGTATAACTGTAATATATTTATCTTTCATCTAAATCCTCATTATGATAAATATTATCTAAAACTCCATTAATCATCTTAGTAACAGCTTCATCACTATATTTTTTAGAAAGTTCTACTGCCTCGTTAATAGCAACAATACTTGGTATATCAGTAAAAAACAAGTTCATATATTCCAATTGATAGAATCGCTTTATCTACCTTATTTAGTCTTTCTATTTTTTCCAATCTACTAAATATTTATCAGCTAATTCATCAATTTCCTTTTCTTTTTTCAATAACTCCAAAAAAAGCAAGCATATTCACAAAGTCATTTTCTACTTCCAATTGTTCATGAATAATACTTTTAATATCATATTCTAATTTAGTTGGTTGCATTATATATACTTGATATAAGCATTTCATTGCAACTTCTCTTAATTCACTTCTATTTTTCATTACAATCACCTACAACAATTTTAACACAGCCTTAAAAAAAAATAAAACAAAAAGATAGAAAAACGAGACTTATTTTGTTATAATAAAGCACAGTGATGTGAAATGAGAGATAATTTTGGAATTATAAATTTAGATGAATTACTTTTATATGATTTAAATGAAATTAAAGAATATAAATTATATAGTTTTAACTATCAAGAAAAAAAATATTTTTTTAAGGCTGTATCTAAAATGGATAAATTATACAATGAGTTAATTGAGAAGCCCTAGCAAAAAAAAAGTGCACCTTCCTTGTGCCCATTATGATTTAGCTGAATTTAATAATACTATTGGTGTATATAGTGAAAATATTTTTAAACCTAACGACAAATATTTTTCAATGGAAAATATTTTAAAAGCCTATTTTGGAAAAACGTGTAATCTAAGCATTAAAAATAATTTAGAAGATATTTGGATAGCTATAGATAACTACTATCAAAATACTTCTATTAAGAAAACATTAATGACAGAGATTACTGACTTATTTATATTTGATATTTTAATCGGTAATCCAGATAGACATATTGAAAATTATGGTATTTGTGAAAATGAAGATACTATTCATCTTTCTAAAATAATTGATAATGAGAATATGCTTTCTCCTATTTCTATAGTTTCAGCAGGATATTCCATCAGTATAGATGAAAGTGATTATTTCTGTTCTGAAGATAATTTAAATTATAACTATAACACTATAAGCAAATTTCTTTATTATAGTTCAAGGGAATATTTGAATGTCTTAGAAAAAAGACTAGACTTAATCTCAGAAAACGAAATTGAAAATATTTTACAAAGTATTGAGGAAAGACTAAACGCACCTATTATTCCAAATATTAGAAATAATATTAAGAACCGTTTTGAAAAAAACTATTCGATGATCTTTAACACAATTACAAGTTATAAAAATTCTAATAAAATTAAGACATTAAAAAACATTTCAAATTAAAATGAAATGTTTTTATATTTTACTTCTAAAACTAAGTTTTAAACATTTATGATCTTCATTGCTTTTATTTTTATATAATTTCTTATTTTTCATTGTCTCTGAATATAACTTTTTAATATATGGTGTTTTATTAGGACTTTTTTCTACTCTTTTAAGACACTTATCACCTAATTCATAGTTTTGTTGGATATAATATTCACGAGCAAAAATAAGCAATATGATATTTTCTTTTTCTGTATCATAGTTCATTTTTTTACAAACATCACTAATACTCATTCCCTGAAAAACTAGATCAGAAACTTCTGCCATATTAGTAATGCCATAATAATCATCTGCACTACTTTTAAACTCATCTTCATCCACTTTAACGCTTGATTTTTTCTCCTCTAAATCAGTATGATCCCCATTTAATGTTTCTATCATTTGTGTAAAATCAAACTCTTCATTATTTTGTTTACTTAATTCTGTTGCCACTAAAAGATAAGAAGAAGCAAGTCTTTTTTTATTTAAATGATAATATCCAAGTCCTAAGCCAGCAAATGCAAAAGCTTTTTGGAGCACCCAATGCAAGTAGTACTCTATATGCTTTAATAGACTTTTCATAATCTTTATCTCTATATGCCTCTTTTGCCTCTTCCAACAATTTTTTTGAATCAATAAATTCTTCATACTTAGGTTTATATCTTAATACTACTCTTTTATCTTCTCCAATAGTAAAAAAGTACTAACACAGCCAGTTCTCTTGGCCGCATTCGCTAAATGAAATCTCTCTTTTCCTGTCAAAGGATCTAAAATCATTATTCCATCTTTTTTTAATTTAGCTAATCTTTCATTTAAATATTCATCGTAGTCTTTCGTCATAAATATTCCCCCAATAAAATTACATATATAATACACCAATTTTATATAAATTTAAATAACTTTTACTTATTTTTCCTTCATTTCTTGTTTTTAAAGTATACAAAAAGTTAATAGCATCCATCGGTGTCATCTCTAGTGGATTGGCCTTCTTAATTTTTTCTACAATAGGATCTGTAGTTGCAGCCTTATCATTATTTATATCATCAAAAAGACTAGTTTGTGTAAAATGTTGTTCCTTCTTATCTTGTTTTTCATATACTTTTAAAATTTCTTCACTTCGTTTTATAAGCGATTTAGGAAGTCCCGCTAGTCCTGCCACATGTATACCATAACTCTTGTCTACAGCTCCCGCTTTTACCTTATGCAAAAATGTAATTTTTCCATCTTCTTCTATTGCTGAAACGTGTACATTTTTTAAATGTTTTAAATCTTTATCAAGTGCCGTAAGTTCATGATAATGTGTTGAAAACATAGTTTTAGCACCTATTTCATCATGAATATATTCAAGAATTGATTGTGCTAAAGCCATTCCATCATATGTTGCAGTTCCTCTTCCTAATTCATCAAAAAGAATTAAACTATCTTTAGTTGCTTCACTAATAGCGTACTGAGCTTCTTTCATCTCAACCATGAAAGTAGATTCTCCACTAACTAAGTCATCACTCGCTCCAATTCGTGTAAAAATCTTATCAAATATTGGCATCATACAACTCTTACAAGGAACAAAAGAACCTATCTGAGCCATTATAATAGTAATAGCGCATTGTCTCATATAAGTAGACTTTCCTGCCATATTAGGTCCAGTAATAAGTAAAATATCAGTATTCTTATCCATAATAATATCATTAGCGATATATTTATCTTTCATAACCTTTTCAACCACAGGATGTCTACAATCAATAAACTTAATACATTTTTCAGAAACTAATTGAGGTCGTACAAACTTATTTTGATCAGCAACAATTGAAAATGACTGTAACATATCAACTTCACTAATCACTTTAGCAATTCTTTGAAGATTACCAATATATCTTTTTACAACTTCTCGAATATCCATAAACAATTTATATTCAAGATTAAATATTTTTTCTTCCGCTCCTAATATAATATTTTCCTTTTCTTTAAGAAGTGGAGTCGTAAATCTTTCACAATTAGCTAAAGTTTGTTTTCTATCCCAACCAAACTCATCTTTAATCAAGGATATATTTCCCTTGCTAACTTCTATATAATAACCAAATACTTTGTTATAACCAACTTTTAAATTCTTTATACCAGTTCTTTCTTTTTTTCCTCTTTTTTCTAAAGTTAAAATAAAATCTTTTGAACCACTTCTAATACTTCTAAGTTCATCAAGTTCACTATTATAAAGTGGTTTAATTAATCCCCTTCATGAACTGTAAAAGGAGCATCTTCTTTAATAGACTTTTCTAACAATGAGTATACTTCATCAAGAGTCTCTAATTCTTTATCATACTTTAACTCCAAAAGTATTTCTTTTATCCTTGGTAAATGGGCAAGTGAAGACTTTAATTGTAATAAATCCTTGGCATTTAAATTACCATAACTAATTCTACCAGCTAGTCTTTCTAAGTCATAAACTTCACTAAGTTCTTTCATTAAATCATCTCTTAAGATAAATTCAGTAGATAATTTTTGAACAAGGTCATATCTTCTTTCTAACTCTTTCTTAGAAGTTAAGGGATTTTCTATATTATACTTCAAAAATCTTGATCCCATTGCAGTCTTATTTTTATCAAGCAACCATAAAAAGACTATACATTCTATCTCTATTACGTAACGTTTCAGTAAGTTCTAGATTACGTTTTGTATTTCCATCAAATAATAAGTGATCATTACTATGAATTACTTCTACTCTTTGTAGATGTGTTAATTCTTTTTTCTTAGTATCAATAATATAAGAAAGTAAGTGCTTAATAGTTATTATTATTCTTTCATCTTCTACTCCACTATAAATATAAGAATATAACTCATTTTCACATAGTTCTTTAGTAATAGTAACCAATACTCCATAATTAGTTCTTAAGGTATTAACTAAGTTTCTATCTATTTGATCATTAACTATAACTTCACTAAATCCATTTCTCACAACTTCTCTAATAACACTATAGTCATCTCTTTCTACAACTAAAGCATAGAATTCTCCCGTAGATATATCAGTATAACTTATTCCATAACAATAGTTAAAATCATATATATTTGCTATATAATTATTACTCTTAGCATCAACTCTATCATCAAGTCTAGTTCCACGAGTTACAACTTGTATTACATCTCTTTTAACCATTCCTTTAGTAAGTTTAGGATCTTCTAGCTGTTCACAAATCGCAACTTTATATCCTTTTTCAATTAACTGATCTACATACGTTGCATATGCATGATGTGGTATTCCACACATTGGAACCCTCTCTTCTAATCCTGCCTGCTTTCCTGTCAGAGTAAGCTCAAGTTCACGACTCGCAATAATCGCATCATCAAAAAACATTTCATAAAAATCACCCAGCCTAAAAAAGATAATAGTATCTTCATAATTATCTTTTATTGACATATATTGAGCCATCATTGGACTAAGTTTACTACGATCTACTTCTGATCTGCGCATAATATCACCACTACTTCGTAAAACTTATTATACCAGTTTTTTTCCATAAACAAAAGAGGATTTGACATTATTTTGCCAATTCCTCTAATACTTGTTTGAAGTTTTTTGCCTCTATTATTTTAATTTTATAATTGTTTTTCTTTTTTTCTTTTACTGCTTCTTTATAATTATCACCAGAAGGCGCAATAAATATTTGAGCCTTATTTTTAACTGCTCCTCTAAGTTTATATTTAACTCCATCTATTTCTCCGACTTCTCCATCTTCACTAATAGTACCTGTTCCAACTATTTTTCGTCCCCTAGTTATATCTTTATTTATTAACTGACTATAAATTTCAAGACTCATCATTAATCCACCAGAAGGACCACCTTCAGAATTTCTAAACTTAATATCTACCTTAGGACTTACCTCATAATTTTTATCAAGCATAATACTTACACCCATATAAATAGCATTTTCCTTTTTGCATCTTTATATAGTTTAGCACTCTTCGTCTTCTTTTTACCATTTTCCTCCACTTTTACACTCAAAACTTCTCCACTACTTTTAGTATTAATATATTCTCGCAATGAGGAAAAGGTTTGAAAACTTTTACCATCAACTTCTACTACTTTATCTCCAACTTTTAAATCTGTAACGGCGTCTTTAGAAATATAGTAAACATATAATGATTGACTTTTTACTTTAATCTCTTTATTGGCATTCGTATAAGCAACATATTTGGCATTATTATTAGCTTGATTAAGCAACAAATTATTTCTAAATTCAATATCTTCTGAACTTTCACTTTCATCATATTTGTAGTCACTTGTACTTTCTCTTTCAAATGATGGAACTATATAACTAAGTAAATAAGTATAAATCGTCCCCTTCAATTCTGATACATAAGCTAAATTAAAACTACCACTCTTCTTCCGTGCTCCAGTAACGTGCACTCTATCAGTAGCACTAATAATTCCTCCTCCTGTAATTACATAACAATCAACAGGAAATCTTGTAATAAATATTAATAAGAAAATAATTAATAAAAACTTCCATTCTCTTTGAATAAAATCTTTTATTTTTTTATATATTGTATTAACCATAATAATCATCCTCTATCAAACATTATAGCAAAAAGGAGCTCATTATGACTACTAACTTCAAAAAAATAGTAAATAATATTCCACTTTTATTTTTAATTATCATTTTTTTTGCGTTATTAAAAGATGCCGATTTAGTGTTAAAATCTAGTATTAATGCCGCAACTTTATTTTTTACCAAATTATTTCCCTGTATGTTTATATTTTACACTTTACAGGATTTATTACTTAATTATGGTATCTTAAAAATTTTTATAAAGTTTTTTAGTCCCTTGTCAAAAAAACTATTTCATCTTGATGCCTGTAGTTCTTATATAATATTTATGAGTATGTTAACAGGATTCCCTAGTGGTAGTAAATATATTACAGACTTTTATAATAAAAAATATATTGATCGTAATACCGCTAACTATCTTTTAACATTTACCCACTTTTCTAATCCCCTTTTCATATTAGGAACAGTATCTGTAATTACTACTAAAAACATGGCTTTAATTATTCTTCTAAGTCATTTTTTGAGTAACTTTGTAGTAGCTTTTTTTACAAGACCCAAGTTATATATTGAAAAAAGTATCCCTCAAACCCGTGAAAAGAAAAGTCTTACTGCCTGTTTAAACGATTCCTTTCAAAATACTTTTTCTATTGTCAAAATAGTCTTTTGCACGACAATCTTTTTTGTAGTTATAATAACTCTCTTTACTTCTTTTATTCCTAATACATATTTGAAAACTATTCTCTTTGGCTTATTTGATTTAACAAAAGGAGTTACTGAAGTTAACAAATTATCTCTAACTATGTACCAAAAGGGAATTTTAATATGTAGTTTTATTTCTTTAGGAGGAGTAAGTGTTCATATGCAGGTTCAAAGTATTATCGCACAAAAAAAGCTATCATATCCTGCTTTCCTTAAAGGACGAATAGCTTCCACTGGTATTAATCTTTTACTCTACACTATATTATGCTCCTGCATTCTTTAAATAGTTAATAGGCGCTACAATATTAATATGATATTTAGTGCCAAGTTCACTATGATATATTGGAATATCAAGCCTAAACATTGTACCAGTCGCTTTTAAAGAGACATAAGCAAAACGAATATCACTATATTTTTACTTTAGTACTACCACTTCCATTAACATCTACATCAAAAACAGAAGTACTGGTTTCTAAATTATATCGTACATTTTGACTTACATATGTATCCCCATTCTTTGCAATATCAGGATATATAATATAGTTTTTTTGTATTTCCCCTTACTACCTGTAATAACTTCACAGTTGACCCATCAAGAAAAGGTTTATTAAAGGTCAGTTCTACACTCCAAGTCTCAGTAGTGTCACTAGACGCTTTTTCCCGTAGGTTCTAATACCTTAACACTAGCTAAATCATTATATATAATATCGCTTTGTATAACCTTTGTAATTACATTTTTATAGCTAATAATAGTTTTCTTTGTATCTTCTAACTGCTCTTTTGTTTTATAGTTCATAACCGTGTTAAGAAGCGCTATTACAATAACAGATACAATAGCAAAACATAAAATTAGTTCAATTATTGTCATACCCTTATTATTTATTTTACCTAATTTCTTCTTCATTATCTAACCTCAATATTTGCATAAGTATAATAGTATGCATCTTCCTTATCAGAATCTACATTATCATGTTTTTTATTTCTACAATTATTCGATAATATCCAGTCTTACTTGCTGCACTATTAGTAAATGTTGGCATATAGTTTACATATAATTCGAAAGCCCTTGAAATATCATCACTCTCATCTGTTTTTATTTTACTTTTAAGACTTGTAGTATCATACTTTGTAAGATAAACTCTCGTAATATTAGCTTCATCCATAAAACTTTGACAATATTGTTTATTATTAAATGTATTATTTGTAGTTAACATAGTACATAATTCATTAGGTGAAGGATTAGTAATATCATCATCTTGAGCCGTTCCATTATCATCAAAAATAACATACTCTCTTCCACTTAATTTTGCAAAAATATTATCCTTTAGTGGATCAACCGTTATCATTTCTCTTAAATAATGAGCAATATATTTTGAATCAAGATCATCATAATTCTCATATCGTTCATATTTAGCGATAAAGGGAAAATAATTTTCAAAAAATCATTACGAACAATACTACTACAAAAATTGCCCCTATTAGCGTTTCTACTAGAGCAAACCCTTTTATATTTTTAACTTTTTTCATAACAACCTCTTTTCCTTCTTGCTATTATCTAAAATTTATTATATACTAATTTATAGTAAAATACCATACCAAAGTTAAAGTTTAGAAAAGGGGCTGAGATTATATGGTAACATTTGATTTTGCAAAAACTCCTATCACAAAGATAGTAGATGCAATTATAATCAATTCATCAAAAAGTGGTAGTTCAGATATCCATTTTGATCCTCGTGAAGATGGATTAATAGTTCGAATTCGTGTTGATGGTGATTTGATGGATTATACTTTTTATTCCAAAAGTTTATGAAAGAAATTTAACTACTCGTCTAAAATTGATGGCTGGAATGAACATTACTGAAAGTCGTCTACCACAAGATGGTGCAATTAAGGGTAAATTTGATGGTAAGGACCTAGATATGCGTGTTTCTAGTCTCCCAACTAACGAGGGTGAAAAAATAGTTATTCGTATTCTAGACTATAGTAGAAGTTTATCAGGTATTGATAAATTAGGTTTTAATAGTACAAATTTTGCCAAACTTAAAAATATGATAGCTGCCCCTAATGGTATCATTTTGGTAACTGGTGCAACAGGATCTGGAAAAAGTACCACTACTTATTCTATTTTACAAGTATTAAATAAAGAAAGAACTAATATTATAACAGTCGAAGACCCTATTGAAATGAATATCGAAGGTATGAATCAAGTCCAAGTTAATTCTGAAATCGGTCTAGACTTCGCAACAGTTCTTCGTTCTATTCTCCGTCAAGATCCTAATGTTATTCTTATCGGAGAAATTCGTGATAGTGAAACTGCTAAAATTGCCGTTAGAGCATCTATAACTGGACACTTAGTTTTATCAACACTTCACACCAACAACTCTCTCTCAACAATTGAGCGTCTTCTAGATATGGATGTTGAACGTTATCTTTTATCAACTGCTTTAACTGGAATTATTTCACAACGTCTTGCCAAAACAGTATGTACATCTTGTCGTAAAAAACGTCCTACTACTCCTTATGAGAAAAAAGTCTTTAAACTTGCTTTAAAAAAGGATGTTGAGGAAATATATGATGCAAATCATGATGGCTGTCCTAAATGTAATAAAGGTTATCATGGCCGAATTGCTATTCAAGAAGTCTTAGAAATAGATGATGATATTAGAAATATTTTAACTAATCCAAATGTTAGAAAAGAAGATTTAAAGAGATTGGTTTATGGAAGTGGTAACGTAATTACCCTTCTACAAGATGGCCTACAAAAAATATTAGAAGGATTTACAACATTTGAAGAAATATATCGTATCATTGAAATCGATAACGATATTAATGATAGCTGTTATGAATCATTTACAAAAGCAGTTACAGAAGAACAAAGGATAGAGCTAGATAAGAAAAGAACAAAGGAATTAAATGAATTAAAGAGATTAGAAAGTGTTTCCGCTACTAAAGTCGCTAACGACACTTCATCAATCGTTGATAAAAAACAATTAATTCCAACTACTGCAATTACTCCATCTAATCCAACCAACATAAATATAAATCCTACATCTACTCCTATTGTTGTACCACCAAAAGACAATAAAATAATAGCTACACAAGCAGTAGTAAAGAATGAAGAAAATATAACACCACTTACTCCAAATAAAGAAAACATAAAGCCTATTGTGCCAACACAGCAACCGCAAATAAAGAGTGAAAACAAACCAGTTACACCAATAAAAAAAGAAGCTACACCACCAATTGTCGTAACTCCTAAAATAACTTCTACTAATCCAGTTATACCTCAAGTTATAAATACAAAAAAAGAAGTTACACCAATAAGTATAACTCCATTAATGCCAAATAAGAGTGCTTAGCACCTTATTTTTTTATTTTCTTTAAAAGTACAGGTGTTTTAACTTGACTATCCAAAAGTAAGTCATAAAAACTATCTTCTTCTTTTTGATTTAACATCTTTTGATACAAATATATAGCATATAATTTATTATTAATTTTTTCATATTTTTCATTTGGCCTACCATTTAGTGCATACATAAAGTCTCTTTGTCCTTCCCAAGAAAGACTACTAAAATATTCATTTAGTAATAATGCCGTCTTACGACTTTTACTATGCATCACTTCTTTAAAATCAGTAGGATAATTTCTTTTACAAGGACATAAGCTAAGTATAAATTCCTTATGGTTACTTCTACATAAATCTAAAAACAAATCAGTTGCAGAACATGAATAATGAGCACAAACTAAATCATAATTTCCGATATTCGTATCTTTAGTAATGCTTTCCTTCACAAAATTAACATTATTATGTTTTAAAACTCTTAAAGCTTCATCATAACAAGTTATTCTTCCACTTCCTATTTTCATTTGATAATTATCTATATATTTTCCTAAACTAGGAAACCATCCCGAACCAATCTCCAAAATATTTTTATTTACCCCAAAATTCTTCTTTTTAAAAGAAGAAAAAAATTATAAAAATCATCCTTATCTTGATTTACCATATTAAAATAAGAAAAAAACTGACTCACCAAATCTGTATTATAAAAAGAATCATCTAAATCACTAACTAATTTAATTAAATCATCCCTATTTAACCATTTATAAATACTTTCTCTAACACTTTTATCTTGACAATATTTTTCATAAAAGCTATAAATATCATCCTTTTCAAAACTATCTTCTACTACAGAACTACTATTACTATTTAAAACACTATTTACTATAGATATAATATCATTCATAATAATCCCCCTTAAAGCAGACATATTATATCACAAAGTATTAAAAAAAGAAAAGAAATAGTAAAAACTATTTCTTAAGTAAAATATTCATTATCTCTTCATTAATTTCAGGAATTGTTTTAATTTCTCCATCTTTTATACATTCAACTTTATCCCAGCCATATAACTCCGAAAGTTCAATATAAGCTTCTTCGCTTCTCTTTAAATAATTACTATCTTTTTCATGTTCATCTAAAACATCTCTTGTCTTCTCTAATTTCAAACTGTATTCATATGGCATATGTAAAAATATAGTTTTATCTGGTTTGGGAAGACCAAGTAACCAATATTCTAACTTATCAATCCACTGATACATATAAAATCTTTCATCTTTATCTAATATCTTACTTCCTTGATGTGCCATATTAGAAGTTGTATATCTATCTAATATAATATAATAGCCTTCGTTATAGTAATCAAGTACTTTATTAATATTGTATTTTCTATCAGCTGCATAATAAAGAGCTGCTATATAAGGATCTACATTAGTAGCTCCCTCTTTACAAAAAAACTCTTACTATGTCTACCAAGGTAACATTCACCAACTATTTCACCAGTTGGACTATCATAAACTGGAAAACTAAGTCGCATACATTTATATCCTTGCTCTTTTAATTTTTTTTCAATAAGTTTTGTTTGGGTTTCTTTTCCAGAACAATCAGTTCCTTCTATAACAATAAACTTACCCTTCATCTTAATCACCTATAATTATTATAGCACTCGAACAAAGTTTTAACAAGTAATATTATTTTCCTCATCAAAATTAAATAAAATAGCTTTACGACTAGCTAAATAATCACACATATGAACAAAATTTTGATATTTTGTTTTAGGCTTTTCCAAGATCTCATTTCCTTGATAATCTGTAGTCCAAGGTCCCATATGTGTCTTTATAACAGAAGATGCTAACTGTACTTCTTCATCACTCATCTTTAATTTATCCTTATTTTCTAATACATAGTTAGCCATTAATATTGGATGATCAAATCTTGTATACTTTTCCTCTTTAAGTCCCCTTTTTAAACCATCATGCAGAATTAAAGACATAATCATAACATCCTTTTCACTTCTTGTATATTTATCTCCAATAGCTGGATCACTAAGTAATTCATAAGCCACTCTAACTGCGGCTTTGGTATGTCTTACTAAACCGCCATCACCTAAAGCATAAGAAGGATGATATTTTCCGGTAGAAGATGCTGCCTCATGAAAAAAATAATCCGGAAGTAATTCAATCATAGTTTTAGCACTTTCCTTAATATTATCATCAACAATATATTCAAGTTCTTTTTCAAACGTTTTAACTTTATCCATCATTTCACCTCAAAAATTAATTAGGATGCTATTAATAACATACCACTTACTATATGGTATCACTAATTTACCATCTTTTTTCAATCAATAATTTATTATTTATTAAATCTTGATAATCAAATTTGCTTTCTAAAGTAACACCATACTTATCAAAGAATTCATCTTTTGAAACTCCAAAACTAGTTCTTAAACCTAAGATCATTTCATAACTCATCATATCATCAACACTAAGAACTTCCTTAGAAAAATTATAATTACCCTTAATATAAGAGGTAATACTTCTAGAATTAGTAATTCTTTCATTTCCTAAATAACTACTACTAGAAACCCCAAATCCATAATACTCTTCATTTTTCCAATATGCTAAATTATGACGTGAATAGTAACCTTCTTTAGCAAAATTACTAATTTCATAATGTATATATCCAGATTCTTTCAATTTATCAGAAATATTTTTTTATACATATCAAAATCAATATCTGTAGATATATTTTTAACTTTATCCAAAAAAAGCTTAGTATGGGGCTCTATTATTAAAGAGTAAGTAGAAATATGCTCTACATCTAAATCTAAAATAAAAAATCCAAATCTTTATTTAACATTTCCATACTCTCTCTTGGAAAAGCATACATTAAATCTATATTAATATTATTAAATCCTAACTTCCTAGCTTCATTAACAATATTTATAGCGTGTTTCCTATCAAAATCACGATTTAAAAATTTAAGTATCTCTTGATTCGTACTTTCTAACCCAAAACTTAATCTATTAACACCATATTTCTTAAAAAGTAATAACTTTTCGAAATTAATACTATCAAAATTACACTCTATACTAAATTCAAAAATTTTTTTCTTTTTTAAACTTCTGTAAAATTATAAATAACTTTTTCTAATTCTTCTACAGAAAGACTACTAGGTGTTCCTCCCCCAATATATAGTGTTTCTAACTCTTCCCCTTTATATAAATGATCTATCTCTTTTTCAAGAGAATCTAAATATTTTGAGATAAATCTCTTATCATAAAGTACCTTACAAAAATCACAATAATTACATATTTTATTACAAAAAAGGAATATGTATATAACAAGATTTAACCATGTCTTCTAACACTTCCATTAAACTGTGAAGTGTTTTCTTTTCTTTCTATATCATTATTAATTACTGAAACTCTTCCGCCTTTTATTTGACCATTATGCTTATTTTCTTTTCTCTTTTGCATTACAAACGCTATAACACTAGCTTGTTCCTGTGTCAAATTATCATCTAATTGTTTAGCTTTATTTTCCTTTAAAAATAGTTTCTTTAAGTTTATAGTTAAGTCTCTTCCAACTGTTGAACTAGAGGTAACAATATTTTCAAGTGATAATAATCTTGCTAAATTTTTCATCACTAATATCGCCATTATTATCAACAAAAGTTCTAATGTTCGCATAATTCTTTTTGCTTTATCAGCTTTATTCTTTTCACTTTTTTCTTGTATCTCTTTTCTTGTCATCTTACTCACCATCCATACTAAGCACACTCATAAATGCTTCCTGCGGTAATTCAACATTACCTATTTGTTTCATTTTTTTCTTTCCTTCTTTTTGCTTCTCTAACAGTTTTTTTCTTTCTAGTAATATCTCCACCATAACACTTAGCAAGTACATCTTTTCGTAAAGCTTTAACCGTACTTCGCGCTATAACATGATTACCAATAGCGGCTTGTATTGGTATTTCAAATAATTGTCTAGGAATAGTTTCTTTTAGCTTTTCAACAACTCCACGACCTCTACTATAAGCAAAATCTTTATGAACAATAGTACTTAAAGCATCTATTACCTCACCATTAAGTAAAATATCCATTTTTACAAGTTCACTACTTCTATAACCTATAACTTCGTAATCAAAAGAAGCATATCCCTTAGTAGTTGATTTTAATTTATCAAAAAAGTCATATACAATTTCTGCAAGAGGGAGTTCATAATGAATATTAACTCGTGTATCATCAATATATTCCATTGAAATATATTTACCTCTCTTATCCTGACATAATTCCATAATAGATCCGATATAGCTACTAGGCGTAAAGATACTTGTTTTAATATATGGCTCCAAAGTTTCTTTAATCTTACTCTTATCAGGCATCTTACTAGGTGTATCTATTTCAATAATCTCACCATTCGTAAGAATTACTTGATAAATAACAGAAGGTGCTGTTGTAATAATTTCTATATTAAATTCTCTAGTAATTCTTTCTTTAATAATATCCATATGTAAAAGTCCCAAAAATCCACATCTAAATCCAAAACCCAAAGCACTAGATGTTTCAGGAGAAAACTCTAAAGAAGCATCATTCAATTTTAATTTATTTAAGGCATCACGAAGAGCTTCAAATTTTACACTTTCTACAGGATACAATCCACAAAATACCATAGATTTCATAGGCTTATAACCTGTTAGAGGTGTAGAAGTATAATTTTCAAGAGAAGTTATAGTATCTCCTACTTTTACAGCCCTAATATCCTTAATAGACGCTACTACATGTCCTACTTCACCTGCATTAAGAACTTTTTTAGAAACTTCTTTAGGTGTGTATTAATGAAGAGCTCTGTCACTACAAATTCTTTTTTTTTGGACTCTATCATATGAATTGTATCTCCTACTTTTTAAAGACCCATTCATAATACGAGCAGCAATTATAACACCCCTATAAGAATCAAAGATACTATCAAATATCAAAGCTTGTAATGGTGCAGCTGAAGAACCCTTAGGAGCTGGAATTCTTTTTATGATTGCTTGAACTAAACCTTCTACTCCTTCACCGGTTTTAGCACTTGTGAGTATTACTTCATCCTTAGTAAAACCAAAATATCTTATTTAACTCTTCCAATACTTTTTGGAACATTAGCATTAGGTAAATCAATTTTATTAATAACAGGAATAATCACTAAGTCATTCTCCATCGCTAAAAACATATTAGCTAGTGTCTGTGCTTCTATTCCCTGTGCCGCATCTACTACTAATATTGCCCCATCGCAGGATGCAAGACTTCGACTAACCTCATAGGAAAAGTCAACATGCCCCGGAGTATCAATAAGATTAAGCTGATAGCAAGTATTATTATAAGTATAATTCATAGTAGCAGTATTTAATTTAATGGTAATACCACGTTCTCTTTCAATATCCATAGAATCAAGTATCTGTTCTTTAGCTTCTCTTTTTTTGGTAACCGCACCACAGACTTCTAAAAATACGATCAGCCAAAGATACTTTTACCATGATCTATATGCGCTATTATGGAAAAATTACGAATGTTTTCTTGAACTTCATCTTAATCACCTAACTAATATATTAATATATTGCTTTGCCTTCCTTTTTTGTATTTGTAAATTCATCTAATATATTACTATTATAAACTGAAGTTTTCAATTCATCAACTATTTGATACCATTCAAAACCATTATTATTAACATTTTCAGTACAATATGTAGGATTCATATTATATGCAAGTGACATACTATGATCGTATGAGGGATCAGCTTCACATTTATTTTTATTCTTAAAAAGACATTAACAAAGTCTACTGCTGCAACATCTAAATTAGGGTATTTTTTTTATTTCAAATTCATTAGTATATACATTAGTCCCATATACCCCACCTAAATTATTATATAAGTGGCAATATTCTGAAGTAGCGTGTCCTGTTTCTAATTGAAAAACCGCAAGCATCGTCGCTAAAACATCTGGATCATCTATTTCATTTATATGAGCATATTTTAATATTACTTTCTCTATTTTTTTTCTTCAGAATTATTATTTACTTGAATAGGATTAACTAAATATAAATTTTCCGCATAATAATCATAAGAACATTTATTACATCTCTTTCAAAGGTTA
>VOFK01000798.1_pt1 | contig 31689 bp, 62 predicted proteins | sample 5384121 | NCBI WGS metagenome assembly VOFK01 (sample SAMN12384730, study PRJNA508395) | human gut metagenome | isolation source: healthy gut J | host: Homo sapiens | reverse complement strand
CTGCATCCGGATAAAAATGGCTCCATCCAGATACGTTACGATCTGCGGAATGTAGAGACTTTCCCCTGTGCTGATAAGTATTGGTCAGACAGAAAACTCGGAAGTTTTCTGCTGCACCGGATAGCGGAATGATGTATCAGGAAACGGCCGTATTCCGGTATAAAACGGCCAGATATGTGCTTCTTCGATAGATCATAATACAATCTCCACAAATCGGTATGCCAGGTCAATGCCTCCAGAAAATGTTTCATGGCACCTCTGTCATCCGGCAGCGGAAGTGCCCCAAGATATGGTGTAATCCGCCCCAGCACCGGCATGGAAACATTGTTCGGATGCACGATCACCGCCGTTTCCCGCGGATGATTTACCAGCGTTGGTATCAGCGCATCCGCCAGAAAATGTGTATGATTCCCATACAGATAAAATCCACTGTTTCCGGCCTGCTTTAACACTTCTTTGTTTATTATTTTATGTGAGAAAATGCAGTTTCATGTAAAGACGTGCAAGCGGAATTGCAACTAAGCCATACCAGAATCCGTGCAGCATACGTTCCAACGGACGCACCCGGATATACCGGTAATCCTGTCCAATATGTTTTGCTTTAATATGATCTCCGGCAAACTCGTCATGCAGTTCATCCTGATAATAAATCGTGCGCTGTTTCAGCTTCATCCCGCCTCCGTTTTCTACTCCTTTTATGTCACATCATATTACACCATTTATCATCACATGTCTACTATATTATATGGTTTTTTATTACTACATCATGTGATTTTATATCATTAAACGTCGTTTTGTCGTTCTGGTCTTATAATAAATATTTATTTTGGCTATTTTCATATATCAATCAAGTTCTATAATGACCGGCATAAAACAAATTTTAACAAAAAAGGAGAAGAATACCGATGAGCACAGCAGAACAGTATGAATTAAATAAAAACCTTGCACAGATGTTAAAAGGTGGCGTAATTATGGACGTCACCACACCGGAACAGGCAAAAATTGCAGAAGAAGCCGGCGCATGCGCCGTCATGGCACTCGAACGGTTCCTGCCGACATCCGTGCAGCCGGCGGCGTTTCCCGCATGAGCGATCCTCAGATGATCCGCGGCATTCAGGAAAGCCGTATCCATCCCGGTTATGGCCAAATGCCGAATCGGTCATTTTGTGGAGGCTCAGGTTCTCAGAAGCGATCGAGATTGACTATATCGATGAGAGTGAAGTGCTCTCTCCCTGCAGATGATGTGTACCATATCAATAAGCACCAGTTCAAGGTTCCGTTTGTCTGCGGTGCAAAGGATCTCGGTGAGGCACTCCGCCGGATCAATGAGGGCGCATCCATGATCCGTACCAAAGGTGAACCGGGAACCGGCGATATCGTACAGGCCGTCCGCCATATGAGAAAGATCAACAGCCAGATTGCAAAAAGTTGTCAGCCTGCGGGAAGATGAACTTTTCGAAGCAGCAAAGGAATTACAGGTACCGTATGATCTGGTTGTCTATGTCCATAATAACGGAAAACTTCCGGTGGTTAACTTTGCTGCTGGCGGTGTCGCTACCCCTGCAGATGCTGCTTTAATGATGCAGCTCGGAGCAGAGGGTGTTTTTGTTGGTTCCGGTATCTTCAAATCCGGCAATCCGGCGAAACGTGCTGCTGCTATCGTAAAAGCCGTTACAAACTATACCGATGCAAAACTGATCGCAGAATTATCTTGCCGGGCTTGGAGAAGCCATGGTCGGCATCAACGAACAGGAAATCGCCTTACTGATGGCAGAAAGAGGAAAATAAACATGACAATCGCAGTACTTGCCCTGCAGGGTGCATTTATCGAACATGAACATGTATTGGAAGAACTTGGGGTAAAGACCGTGGAACTGCGTCAGGCGGCAGACTTAGACCAGCCGTATGACGGACTGATCCTGCCGGGCGGGGAAAGCACTGTACAGGGAAAACTTCTCCGGGAACTTAAAAATGTTTGATCCCCTGAAAAAACAGATCGCTGATGGAATGCCGGTGCTTGGCACCTGCGCCGGGTTGATCCTTTTAGGCTCCCCGGAACATTTTGGCACAATCCCGATGCAGGTAAAAAAAGAAATGCCTACGGCCGCCAGCTCGGCAGTTTCCATACGAAGGCAGAATTTAAAGATCTCGGACTGGTTCCAATGTCTTTTATCCGCGCCCCTTATGTAGAGAGTGTATCGGACGGTGTGGAGATTCTCTCAGTAGTCGATGACCATATCGTCGGTGTACGCTATGGAAATCAGATCGCAATTGCTTTCCATCCGGAACTCGACAGCGACCGGAAGATCCATCAGATGTTTTTGGATATGATCAGCTAAAAACAGGGAGAATGCGGCATTCGCTGCAATCTCCCTGTTCTGTTATCTAAATCTGATTCCGTTTTTTCCACTCCGATGTCAAAATTTTCTGAGATATTCCGTAAGCATGTCAATAACGGCATGACTCTCCGGAAGAAACGGTTCAAACACAGAAAATGCATGCGTCAGTTTTTTGTTTTTCGGAAAATCAACAATCTCGTGCTCTTTTTCTTTGCTGCTGTCAGCGCCTTCTCAAAACGGATCGTGTAATTTCTCAGATGATCGTTATGGCTTGTCACCAGCCATGCCGGTGCAAGCGCATAAAAAAGCAGCTCCGGATTTTCCGGATTTACATAAGCCGCAAATGGTGCTTTCCTGTACTGTTTTCCATACAGATATTTCGGAAGAAACAGACCGATCTTATCAAACTTTGTCGTATAAAACATCCCGCTGATGAGACCAAGTGCGTGCACCTTAAGCTCAGACGGTTTTATGCCCGCTGCCTTTGCAATTTTTTTTGCTGTTCTGTATTGCATTTGCATAAGTGGCCAGACAGGCACCACCACTGTCCCCGACAAGATAGACATGCGACAGATCTCCTCCGTCTGCTGCAGCATGTTCCTTTACAAAAATCCATTGCAAGAAAGATGTCACGCAGCTGATCAAAAATGTACAGTCCGGGATGAGCCGGTACTCCATGCTGTACACCAGAAATCCCTTCTTACTGAGCAGCGCACAAAAATACTTGTTAAATTCCTTATTTCCGAGAAGCAGCCCTCCCCATGGACATTGATAATCACTGGAAGTATCTGCGTCTCTTTCCCTTTTGGACGATATCTGTCCAGACGGTGCGCTTTGTTTTTATCCTTTGCATATGCGATATCTGTTTCAAAAATCACTCCCTTGCGGAAAGTGGTATTTTTTATCTCTCTCCCACACAGGATTTTTCAAAAATCATTTCTTTGTTTTAAAAACTGTTTTTCCAGTATGTTACTCATTTTTATCGTTTGGTAACCTCTTCTTTCATGTTTCCTGACATTTATCCTCATGCTTCTGCCAGTATAACACCTTACAATGGTTTTTTCATCGAAAATTTTACACTTTTTTTAGTAATAAAAAATGAATACCAAAATCAGATTTTCATATATGCCGACATCATGCACACGCCTGCTGCACCTGACTGGATGCAGCTTTCCATATTTTTCTTCATGAATCCCGCCAATTGCGTATACCGGAATTTTCACAGAGCTGCACACCTCATGCAAAAAATCAAGTCCTCTCGGTGCCAGTCCTTTTTTACAATCGGTCACAAACACATGCCCTGCCGTCAGATAGGTTGCCCCGCATTGTTCTGCCAGGCGCGCATCCTCCACCGAATGTACGGAGACACCCGCGCACTGAAAATTTCTGCTTTTTTTGTTCTTCCGGCATCTCCATAAACCGATGCAGCGGCATATGAATGGCCGTACACCCCAGATGCATTGCAGCATCCGGGAAACTTTGTGCAGAATCAGCCTGGTGTCCGTGTTTTCACACAACTTTTTTTTACTTTTCCCGCAAGTTCTTCATATGCCTCTTCCGTGAGGTCTTTTTCCCGCAGGATCATCGCATACGGTTTTGTGACAAGCACGCACGCTAACTGTTCTAAAAAGGACGCTCTGCCAGCGCACGGTTGGTCACGCAGATTTTTTCTATACATAGACATAGTCATTTAATACCGGCTGCAGACCTTCGCTTTCGATATCGTTATACATCTGGTCAAAAGCTTCTTCCATCGGAGATTTCAAACTGCTCATCTCCGGATTCTCCGGTATCCTTTCCGGTATACTTGCTCTCATGATCTCCGATTCCGGTAGACACTCCCGCAGATACCTTTGTCGCTGCAATCTTTACGATGCCGTCACGGAAATGTTTCTGCTCGCGGGGGAAGAAACGGTGATACCGACATACGGCAGGAAAATACGGTACGCACACAGAATCTGGCACAACTGCTTTTCGTGCACGTCAAGCGGATTGATCTTGTCGTTGTTGATGATCGGGCGCAGACGCGGACAGGACAGGGAATACTCCGCATACGGATACTTGCGCTGCAGATAATAAATGTGCAGTGCCGAAGCCAGCGCATCTTTATGGAAATCAGAAAGTCCAAGCAATGCGGAAAATCCGACACCGCGCATGCCTCCCATCAGCGCACGCTCCTGCGAATCAAAGCGGTAAGGCCAGACACGTTTATGCCCCATCAGATGAAGCGTTTCGTATTTGACATTGTCATAGGTTTCCTGGAATACCGTCACGTAATCAGCGCCGCATTCGTGCAGATACCGGTATTCATCGCTGTTGACCGGATAAATTTCAGACCGATATTGCGGAAATATTTCTTTGCCAGCCTGCAGGCTTCCCCGATATACTCGACATCACTCTGCGCACGGCTCTCTCCGGTCAGCATCAGGATTTCCTCAATACCGGAGTCTGCAATAACTTTCATCTCATGCTCGATTTCCTCAAAGTCAGTTTCTTACGATGAATGTCGTTGTAGCAGTTAAATCCGCAGTACACACAGTAATTCTCGCAGTAATTTGCAATATAAAGCGGTGTGAACAGATACACCGTATTTCCGAAATGCTTGCCTGTCTCAATCTTTGCACGCTGTGCCATGCGCTCTAAGAATGGTTCCGCCGCAGGAGAAAGCAGTGCTTTAAAATCCTCGACCGTACAGGTTTCATGCTCTAAAGCATTCTGCACATCTCTTTGCTGTATACTTGTTGTAATCGTAACTGTCCATCTCGGAAAGGACTTTATTTCTTATGGTTGGATCGATCTGTTCCATCCCCGGCATATATTCCATATGATTCGTTCTGCTCGACGGATCGGTTTCAATTTATGTTTTGCGCTCCAGTGCAGCTTCGCTTAACTTATCGGAGTCAATAAAAAAAATTGATTTTCAGCCATGATTTCGCCCCCTAGTCTCTCAAAAATCCGGTCAGTGGATCACTTTGCGGAAGCGCCACGCTCAAGTACACTACCCAGTCCCGACAGATATGCACTTCTTCCAGCTTCAATGGCTGCCTTTGAATGCACCCGCCATGGCCGGTACATCTCCTGCTGTTGCAATTGCCGTATTTGCCATCACTGCAGCTGCACCCATCTCCATTGCCTCGCATGCCTGGGACGGACGTCCGATTCCGGCATCTACGATGATCGGCAGATCAATCTCATCAATCAGAATCTGGATAAATTCTTTCGTTGCCAGACCTTTATTAGAACCGATCGGAGACGCCAATGGCATAACAGCTGCGGCTCCGGCATTGACCAGATCACGTGCGGTATACAGATCCGGATACATGTATGGAAGCACCACAAATCCTTCTTTTGCCAGCATTTCGGTTTGCCTTTACGGTCTCCACATTATCCGGCAGCAGATATTTACTGTCTTTCATAATCTCAACCTTTACGAAATCTCCGCATCCAAGTTCTCTTGCCATGCGCGCAATGCGGACTGCTTCTTTTTGCATCTCTTGCACCTGAAGTGTTTGGAAGCAATGTTACGTTATCCGGGATAAAGTCCAGAATGTTTTCTTTTTTTTCTTTGTGTTGGTGCGGCGCACTGCTAATGTAATAATCTGTGCTCCGGCGTTTTCAACGGCAGCCTTGATCAGCTCCATGGAATATTTTCCTGATCCTAAGATAAAACGCGAGGAGAATTCTTTTTCCTCCTAATGTAAATGTGTCATTCTTCATTTTTTCTTCCTTCTTTCTTGTATTGGTAGTGTCAACTTCATACTTCCACAAACGATTCAACTCCAGTAAAATCAGCGATTCTGGGCTATATAGGCATTTACTCTCCCTTTCTTTGACTGAAATGACCTTAATTTTACGTTGGAAAATTGGGTAAGACCGGACTGAAAGACCGTTAGACCATTAAATTCAGCCTTGACGGGATTTTCTGTAAGTAACCTATAATTGGTCAACGCCAAGGAAAAAGAGGGCGATTTTTTTCATAATCCGTTTTACACTACCTTTGTATTTTCTGTGATATTTTTTCTGCTGTGGTTTTGTTCATTCCCACTTTTGCAAGCTGTTTTATGATTAATTGGACTGTGTGATATATTTGCTTCGCATATGAACCGGTGCTGTATTCTTTAGCGATACATCTGAGATGTACCAACGCGAACATCTCCCCAGGAAAAAAATTTACTTTGCAAATGGACCGACACTGTACTCTTTAGCGATACATCTGAGATGTACCGCAGCCACCTCCCATAAACTGGACGATTTCTATAATGTCTCCGTCTTTTTAGGATGTACGTTTTTGTAATCCTCTTTATGGATGATCTCCTCGTTGCATTCCACAACAAAGGTTCCCTTCTCATAATCATTTGCTTTCCAGGTATGCCATCAGGGACTGCCCTGCCACATCCATGTCTTTTCCGTTGATATGTACCATGTAAGACCTCCTTTTATACGGTTTGTAGAAAATTTTCTGAAATCAAAAAAAGCCACACAAAGAAAGCTACACCCGCGGTGGTGTACCCCTTCATGTGACCTCTGTCATCACTCTGTGGTTCTCATATTCAGAACAATATGTACTTTTAACACAATATCACAGGAAACGCAAGATAATAAGATCAAATTTTTGCTTCATAAAAAACTTACGCTTCCTCAATATTTTCAAATGACCATGCATGTACATTTAATTCTATAATTCCGGCTCCGCAATACTCACAGAACTTTGCTCCGAGATTTGTGACAGGTGCCCCACAGTTTGGACAGGTAATCCCAATTGCATTGTCTGCGGCATCTTTGCAAGCGCACGGTTTTTGAATATAAACAAGATCTGTATTATAGCGGCTCTGCTCTAAAGTATGATCCGATCCCCCGAACTACAACATTCGCCTCATCTGTCACATAGTGGAAACTTTCCACTGCAGACTGAAATGTCACGATGCACCGTCCTGCCTCGTTGCGGTATCGGGCAATCTCCGTCTGATGGATCTTTACCTGTGTAAAATGTTCCCTCCTGCCCTCGGAAACAGACGCGCTGATCTGTGAACAAAGCTGCTCTTTTTAAGTCCTCATTTCCTCCCCTCAGAATTTCCACATTCTGTGCCGTCACCGCCTGCAGATACTGTGTCAGGGCATTTTCTGCGCGCTGCTTCATCTCATCGTATTGAAAATCCGGGAAATCGGAAACGATCTGAGGCAGGGCAATCCTTGTCATCGCAGAAACCGAACGCGGTGTTGACGCGGCATCCTCCTGTGCTTTTTTTCACTCCCTGTATAATATCATCTGTGCCGAACAATTGTCTGGAAAATCGTTTCACACGGGACACTCCGTAAAAGACCAAAACCAGAATTGCCAGAATCAGAAGTAACACGATGATTAATGGAATATATTTCATTTTAAAATTTCCTTCTCCTCTTTTGTGTGGACATATTGTGTTATGTCCCTCTTCTCTTTGGCTCTGGGACATATAGTTTAAAGCTCCATTCTTATGTCCCTCTTCTCTTTGACTTCAGGACATATAACTTAAATCTTCCTTCTCATGTCCCTCTTTCTTTTGACTCCGGGACATATGGCGTAAAAACTTTCTTCTTATGTCCCTCTTCTCTTTGGCTCTGGAACATATGGCATAAAACATCCTTTTATGTCCCCCTTTCCTTTGGCTCTGGGACATATGGCATAAAACTTCCTTCTTATGTCCCATTTGTTCTATTAAACAGGACATAAACGCAAAGAAATTTTCTATATGTCCCACCGCCATATTTCTCCGGGACTTAATTCATAACTTTTTTACCATATGTCCCATTACCATATTTCTCCGGGACTTAATCCATAACTTTTTTTTCCATATGTCCCACACTTTTAATTCTGCCACAAAAAATATGTTCCCCTTTCACAACCGGGTAATGCACAAGTGTCTCCCCGTCCAGATTCTCCCGGTTCATATCCACTGCCGTGATCTGATGGTTTTCATACGTCGTGTAGTAATAGATTCCTTTTTGTTGCATTGCAGCAGGAAGTATACAACGTAATTTCATATTTGCCGTCTGCCACCTCACAACATCCGCGCTGCTGGTCAACCGAACCTAAAATGTGGAAAAACTGACTGACACTTTCCGCCTCGGACTCTCCGGACATAGCATGCAGTCTGGTAAACGCCACGCAGGCAAAACGCGATGTGGAAGAAAGATCTCCCGGCAGTCCCAACGCACCCATACCGCGGCTGTACTGCTCCAATGGAAGCTGCTCGCAAAACGTATTGACCGGCTGTTTCGGTGACAGATGCATATACTGATTCAATAAAAACATCTGCTGTTCAAATGGTGGATTATTAGTCAACACTCCTACAGGATTGTCATACACATGCAGCCGTCCACCATACATTCCACAACGATACACTCCTTTTCATCCGCAATGATCCAGTGCAGCTGCGCCGCCGGAAGCTGCTCGCCAAACTGCGTCCCCACAAGATTCATTTTGTCAAGTTTTTTCCCTTGCCTCCTCAACCGATGCACACTGTGCCAGAATCCATGGAATAAATTCAAACTGTGCAACGTTTTCTCTGCCTTCGCCGACTTCCTGATACACGGCATTTCCAACGAAATTAAGTCCTGCCATGCCCAGTCCTTTTTCGTTGATGCCATCATAATACAGGGGATAATCCCCCACCACATATGCCATTCCGATTATTGCATAATGCGCTTTTAATGTACCCATATGCCGGAAGGCAAGGTGCATAATTCCGTGGCAGGACTGCCACTTCATCCCCATAGGAAAATTCATAATCCAGAGTTCTTCCAAAATAAAAATCTTTTGTCTGATAAGTTGCGGCAGTACACATTTGCTGTCCTCTTTTCTTTTTATTTCCATATTTTTTTACCGGTTTAGGCGGCTTTTATATCAGTTATTCTTTTTACTCCGTCTCCCACAGCCGGTTCACAATCATATTCTTTTTATAAATGACCGGCACATCATATCCGAAAGTTTTCTTTCCATTCACTTCCATACTTTCTGACACCTCCAGACATGTCTCCGAGAATCTCTCCCATAACCGGAATGTCATCACAGGGGTAAACTGACTCACACTTCCCCTTCCCAGACACCATCCTTTTCCTGATACAATGCCGGGGTAAACTTCTCAGATCTTTTCAGGCCACTATATTCTACGTTCTTCATGGAAGCATAAGAAAACGTATTTTTGTCTTCTCCTGCCGGAATTTCGTAGGAAGAAAGCATAATTCCACCGTCACAATCTGTAATAAGAAATAAATGCGGTGATGCATGGCGTCTTCCGGCCGTCTCATAATAACTTTCTTCTACCATAAATATTCCGGTAAAATTTTCCGGAATATTATTTATCTTATCATTACAGACTGTTATTCACATGTCTGGCATACGGAAATAATTTTCCTGCAGATTTCATTTCTGTAAATTGTTCTCTGTTATCAAAATGTCCCGTCATAAGCTTTACAAATTTTTCCATTTTCATTATAATACCCTGCCTCTATAATATTTTCGTTTTTAAAATAACAGTTGTAGTCCCATTACAATGATCCACATATATGCACAAGTCTTTGGAATCATTAATAATCCCACCTTTGGTTTCGTTTTACTGAATAAAGTAACCGGAAGATAACAGCCAAAAGAAAGAATGATAGCTGCAACCATTCTTGTCATACCATACCCATTCGCATTCCCGGAAATGATATACAGAATAATCACTCCGATCCCCGTCACCGCAAAGACTGCATTTCTAATAATAGATAATTTCATATTTCCTTCATCTGTACACCAGTTATTCTGCGGAAATATGCATATCACAATTCTGACAACCGCTGATATCCATACAACAGCTTCAATTACCACCGGTATTTTAAATTCCGGAAATGTAAGTTTCCAGATATACATCAAAAATAATATAAAACACCGTCATTGTAACAGACGATACCTGCAGTCCGATTCCCAGCTGCCGCTTTATTTTATCATTACTTCCACGTACTGCCCTGATAATTCTCGGCACCAGATGAAAAGCATCCCCTCCACAAAGTGTCAATGTTAATATTCCATAAAGAACAAATAACATATTTCCTTTTGAAAATATAAAAAAATAAAATTGCGGCAACTAAATCGAAAATCAGATACGCAGCATCAAAGATTGCTTCCATCACATCCGGAATCTGTGGTTTATAATTGTTCTCTTCCATCCTTTTAATCCTGCTCCTTTTCCATCAATTGACTGTAAAACAAATGATTCCCGGTACTCTTCATATCCAGGGATTCGTTTTCATTCGTTTTTTCCTTGTATTCCCTTAAATGTTCTTCCGCATTATTGCAGATCCGGTCAAATATCTGGATACACATGTGCTTTTCTCTTTCTTCTGTCAATCCGCTTAAAACATTTCCTGCAAACTGTTTCTGTGCGTTAATTCCTGCCGCCACTATAAGTTCCGCCCGATCCAGCAGAATAATCTCTATATGCTTTTTATTATCCTTACTTTGTATTCGTTCAACCAGTCCTTTTATTTTCCAATTTTTTTCAACGAAGTTGAAACATGGGATTTCGTTGATTTTCTAACCTTTACTATTTCTGCTGCGGTATTGTGCTGAGGGATTATTATGAAGAAACATAAGTATATCATATTCCATCTGTGTTAATTCATACCGGTCACATACCTCTCCTGAAAGTAACTCATAATAGCTTATTATTGTTTTATGCTTATCCCAGAAATACATCTTCTCTTCCTCCTTCATCGTTCTTTTTAGAACGATTATAGAGGAATATTTCCGGTATGTCAAATGTTTTTTGCTACTATGTCTTCGCCTTTAATGTTCCAATATATTCCCCATTATTATAAACAAACGGTCCGGCTTCTCCCCTCTTCTCCGAAATATTCCGGTCTCAATGACAGAATATTGAGCAATTCATCCACCGTCTTCACCTTTGTTGCCTGATAGGGCTGTTCAAAGGCGATCTTTTCTACAAATAAATAATAGTCACTGTACTTTATCAGTATGCCGGTATGCCCTACGAAAACAACCTCAGAATACGGGTCATATATCACGATACTAAGGAGCGATATCCTGTCACTGTCTATTTGAAATCCATAATGTTTCCAACTATCCGAAAATGCTGTTTCCGGATGTTTTTTATCTGCAACACTCTTTTCTCCATAGAGTGTGGTAAACATATCCCGGTTCTCTTTTATGGTTTCATACCTTTCCACATTATCTATTGCTTCTGTATCAAACATTAGATAAGTACCTTCATAATTGTCTTCCGTTGATTCTGCGTGAAGCAGACCATCCAGTAAGAGAAAGGCTGTCATTCTGCAGTCCGTGTCGGAGTAATCATGATTCTGTTCCCAGCCATCCATACATTTTGCCGATATCTGCTTTCATGTTTTCCGGATCAGACCAGACATCCTCAAGCTTTGCATTCTTCCCGGCCGAATCTGCAAAATCAGTTACCCATTCCCGAAATGCATCTACATGGGAAGCTCCCGCGGTATCCAGTTCTTTGCAAATTTCTGTAATGGTATGGTTTCCTCCCATATAAGTTGCAGCCGGTATCTTTCTGTTTCTGTGCACATGCCCCCAGCATCAGGCACAGGAGCATAACAACAGCTGATAATTTCATTGCCGTTTTGGTTTTATTCTGCCTGTTCCATAGATTAAACGCTCCGCCACAAAACATCCTGCCAATTATAACTGTGATCCGTTTCTTCCTCATCCATAAACCTCTTTCTTATGATCCGCATATTTTACATATTTTTTTTAAGATTACCTTACGGTTTCATTTATGTAAATAGTATGGTTTCAAAATTAAAGAAATATTTATTTTTATGTTGCTCTGTTTGTGGAACATTCAGCAACTTCGCTTTCGGCAGATATCACATCTGTCCTGAAAAGCAAAGTAACCGAATGAATTGCTTCTTATGCCACATGGATTCAGGCTTTATTCGGAAATGTTTTGTTATTCTTTTTTACTCCGTCTCCCTCAGCCGCTCCACAATCGTCTGCTTTCCAACCACACAATAGACCACAAGCGGAACCCCCGCGCCGATCACGGTAAAGATCAGTGCCGCAAGCACGACCGGACCGATGGTATACTGAAACCGGAAAAACCAGAACATTTTTTTCAATCATCTTTCCCATAAACGGCTCAGATGCCACAACAAGAATAAGCGAAATGACAATCGCCGCAAGCGTATACAACAGTCCCTCATACACAAGCATCCGCTTCAACTGGCGTCTGGTCATGCCAACCGACTGCAGCACAGCAAACTCCCTGCGTCTTGCAATCATCCCCGTGAGGATGGCATTCAGGAAATTTAATGTTCCGACCACGGCGATCACACCGGAGAGAACACCTCCAAAGCAGCAGAAACATCCCACGGAACGAATCAAACTCTTTTTCGTAGGAAAACTTCGATTCATAGCTGTACAGCGGCTCGACCTGTTCCGTATAATTTTTCAAAAATGTTCCATTGCTCTTGCACGCTGATTGTTTTTCATATCAAACATCATATGCATGACATCTTTTGTCCCGGTATCTTTGATAAACGTATCGCTTCCAAGCACAAACTGCGGCGATCCATAATACCGGCAGCTCATCGCAGAAGGCACCAGAATCTCTGCCACCACCGTATAGGTTTTTTGTGTATAATCATCTGCTTTCATGACATAGGCATCTTCATAATCGTCAACCTCATCCTCCAGGATCTCTTTTTCCACTCTTTGCGTCAAAGTATTTCCAACTGTTTACGTACCTGAGTGTCACCTGATCGCCCACCCCGGCCCAGTTACTGTGATCAACTTTTTTTGTTATAATCATCCTGCTTATAGACTGCTGCAATGGCATTCTCCTGATCCAGTGGACGCGACATCGCCTTTGAGCACCTTTACTTTCTGAAGCGGGAATGCATCCATTCCATACAACTGAATATCGTCATAATAACTGCCATCATCTGCCTGTTCCTTCCAATTGAAATAACCCTTTTCCTGCTCTTTTGTCATGGTATGTCCCATGGATGTAAAATACGCCAGCATATCTTTTTTCTTTTTTTTTTCCAAAACCCGGGTTGTCTGTCCGTAGACACATCCACTCTCTTTAACCCCATTTTGCGCGAGCACGGTCTGCATTGCAGAATCTTCCACCGCTTCATCGGAAGAATGAAATCCTTTCTGCACGTTAAAATAATCCGCATTGGCAAACACAAAATCGCTCACACAGAAGTGTTTCAAATACAGATCCATATCAAATCCGTTTGCAAACATAACGGTCAGATTTAAAAAGAACAACCGCAAGGGAGAGGGAAATGACAACAAGAACCGTTTTCTTCCGGTTTCGTCCCACATTTGCCCATGCCATACGCCCCCAAAGACGCCGGCTTTTTGCCGCTTTTGCTTTTTTTCGGCCACAGTCTGCCTCCGTATAGCGCACCGCTTCGACCGGGGATACCTTTGCAGCCATCTGCCCCGGCTTATTACAGGATAAAAATACGGTGACCAGTGAAAAAAAGTGCTGCTCCCACAAATACCCACGCATGCAATTTTATAACCGCTGTCGTGTAACTCATCTGTGCCATGACAGCCCGGTGCCAGTCCCACGCCGATTCCAAATCCCAGAAGAAGTCCAGCCGGAATTCCAATGCCTGATAAAATGACTGCCTGCAGCCGGATGATCCGCTTGAGCTGCCGCCCGGTCATGCCGATCGTTTTTAACAGTCCGTAGAAACGGATATCGTTGGCAACGGAAATCTGAAACACATTGTAAATGACCAGATAGCCGGTAAATACAATGAGCACAAGCAATGCCACAATGGCTGCAATGCTTTCCGCATTCAGATTGCTGCTCGACTGCGCACCGGTATATCCCCCAGTTTACACCAAATGCAATATAGCCCGGTCTGGAAGCATCTTCTGACTGAAATCCACAGTCTCTGATCACCTGCCGCATATCTTTTTTCGATATGAAGTGCATTCCCAAACATAACGTCAAGTGACCATTTTCCACTCTCTTCATCCTCCCCCCGATATCCACATGCTGCAATGTCTTTTTCACATAACTTTCCGGCACGATCACATTGCTTGCCTGGGAAACTCCGTTGTAATCCCACCAGCCGGAGAGAACAAACTCCTGCGTCACCGTTTTCGGTTCTGACTGACCTCCTCCGATCTGATACGTCACGGTAAATTTGGTGCCGATTTTTGGCTGTACTCTAACAGTTTTAACACCCGGGTATCTGTCATCGCCTCATTGCTTCCCTCTTTGGGACGGTGTCCGTGCGTTGGTGTGCAAAAAAAATAATGTTTTACTTCATGCGCATCCATATAGCTGACTTCCACCTGTGTCTTGCGAAACGCATCCCCGGTTCCCATTCCTAAAAACAACCGCGCACCTGTCTCCCGAATGAGCGGATCTTTTTTTAAGGTTTCCATCTGTTCTTCCGTCAGTTTCTTAAAAGACCCGTGCGCATCGCCTCCGACCATAAGAAAGTTGGACTGCTGGAACGAATCGTTGATGGAAATTGCAATCGTAAACAGCGCGGTAAACAGCATCGTGGTCAGCATAATTGCAATCACGGCAATCAGGTTTCTCATTTTAGAAGCCCACAGACTGCGCACGGCAACGGTGCGCACACAGGCACGGTTTTTTTACCTGTATCATAATGCCTCACCTGCTTTCCCTGTCACAATCCGTCCATCCTCGATATGGATGATCCGGTCTGCAAGCTGTGCAATCTCCTCGTTGTGTGTGATCATCACAATGGTCTGCGAAAATTTGGTGCTGGTCGTTTTGAGCAGCCCCATCACATCCTGTGAGGTACGGCTGTCGAGATTTCCGGTCGGTTCATCTGCTAATAGAATCGCCGGTTTGGCTGCGAGTGCCCGCGCGATCGCCACGCGCTGCTGCTGTCCTCCCGAAAGCTGGTTTGGCAGCACATTTAATTTTTCTTTCAGTCCGAGTGCCTCTGCGATGTCCCCGATAAATGCATTGTCCACGGTTTTTTCCGTCAAGCTGCAGCGGCAGCACAATGTTTTCATAGACAGACAGCATCGGAACTAAATTAAAGGACTGAAAGACAAATCCGATTTTTCTTCTGCGGAAAATCGTCAGTTCTTCATCCTTTAATGCAAAGATGTCTTTGCCGTCCACATAGACTTTGCCGGATGTTGCCCGGTCGAGTCCGCCAAGCATATGTAAAAGCGTCGATTTTCCCGATCCGGAGGTTCCTACCACCGCGACAAATTCTCCGTTTTCCACCGACAGGTTTACCCCCGCCAGCGCGTGCACGGCGGTCTCCCCCGTGCCATACTGTTTTTTCAAATCTCTGGTTTCCAAAATGACCATCCTGTAATCTCCTTTTGCTCCTGGATTTGGCATTTCCTGCCTTCTTTTTAAGATTGTCGCACAGAATTCTTTCGAGAATCTGTCCCGGAAACAAAAGATTCTTACAGTTTTGACACAATTGCCGTTGGAAAATACAGCCCAAACGTTGAGCCTTCCCCCTGCGTGGACGAAAGCCGGATATATCCGCCCTGCTGCTGCATGATAAAACGTGCCAGATACAGCCCGATCCCCACACCGCTCTTTTTCGGCAACCGCGTTTCCCCTGTAAAAACGCCCAAATACCGCCGCATGCTCCTCCTCACCGATGCCGATTCCCGTATCCGTCACTTCCACGCAGGCAAACAGTTCATAGGAACAGAGTTTTATGGTAATCCCTCCTGTGTTCGTATATTTGATCGCATTATCGAGAATATTTCCCAGTGCTTCCATGGACCATTTCTTATCAAAGTACGCATAAACCGGTGCGTCTTCCTCTGCTTTTTCGTCCCGGAAAACGCAATCGCAAGTCCTTTGGCGGCTGCTTATTTTCCCGGTAACTTTCCATACCGTCTACCACCAATTCTGTCAGCGGCTGCCGGATTGGATGCAACACAAAAACGCCTGTCTCAAGCCTTGAAAGTTTGACAAGCGCATCCATTAAAAACTGTAATTTTTTCACTCTGCTGCCGCAGCTTTTTTACGGAATCCTGCGCTGCTTCCCCAGCGGTTCTTCCTCCAGCAGTTCCGTATACAATAAAATATTTGAAAGCGGCGTCCGCGTCTGATGGGAAATATCTGCAATCAGTTCCTTGATTTTTTTCCCGCTCCGCATCTATGCTTCGCACCGAAAGTTCCGATGCCGCCAGATACTGCGCCAGACGGTTTTCCAGCGACGACTGCCGCGACTCATCAAATGTGGTCTCGGAAAAGGTGCCGTTTATCGCCGCCTCAAGCATATCGGAAAGTCCATCCATCACCTGTTTCTGCCGGTGTCTGAAGAAAAAAATGCTGCTGCAAGCACACCCCTGCCGCAAGCAATATAATTAACAAAATATCCGATCATACTTCCCATACATATCCGATCCCATACACGGTCGGATCTGCTCCTTTGCCTGTAATTTATCCCGCAGCCGCTTGATGGCAACCGAAAGCGCGTTTTCATCCACGTACACCGCGCCATCGGTCCAGATGCGATCCATCAAAGTTTCCCGCGGCACGGTCATCCCCGCATGCTGCACAAGAAGTGCCAGAAGTTTCTGCTCGGTTTTACTTAACTCCACTTCCTGTCCGCTTACGGTAAAACGCATATTTGTAAATCAAACTTCCAGATACTGCCCTCCCAGATCTGTGTGTTTTTTGTCGCTTTCTTTCTGCATCTGCACCGTCCGGTTCCGAAGCTGGGTGTTTACCCGCGCCCGGAGTACCGCCAGACTGAACGGCTTTGTGATGTAATCATTTGCTCCCTGCTCCAGTCCGCTTACAATATCCATTTCCAGATCGTTTGCCGTAAGTAAGATCACCGGAAGATCCGAGGTTCTGCGAACCTCCTGCAGCAGATCAAAACCGCTTCCGTCCGGCAGATTCACATCGAGAATCAGCAGATCTGTCTTGTTCTGGTGCAGATGCTGTCTGGTCTCCTGTATGTTTTTACAACATAGCACCTGCCGGTTTTTCTCCTGTAATGCGCGCTGCAGTCCCTGTGCGAGTGCCATATCGTCTTCCGTGATCAGAAGATGCATGATTTTTTCTTCCATTGGTTTCTTCCTGTTCTGTGTAGTTTTGTTGCGGGGATTTGTTTCAATCCTGCAAAAAGACGAACTTAACGCTTATTGCTTTTTATCATTTTCAATCACACAGGAATGTTCTTTCGTCTTCTTATCATAATTGATTCCTACGAGCAGAATATTTCCTGTATACTGCTCTAACGATTGCGGATACTTTCTTTCTTTTTTTATCTGTTGTAAGGCGGTATCCGCAGTTTTATTCCATTTCAGTTCCACAACCAGTGCCGGATAATCAGCTTTATATTCCGGTTTTGGAATATAAACAAAATCCGCAAAACCACGGCCGGTCGGCAATTCCCGGACGGGTTTAAAATAATACTGCATGGAACTTAAGTATGCGATCGTAAGTACACTGCTGAGCGAATTTTCATCATGGTACATAATCGTTGAAGAATACCCGGTATGAATTTTCTCAATCCCCTTTGCAACCTCCATTCCATCTTTTTCCAGCGTTGCATCTAATAACGCTAACGATTCTTTTTTGAAATGTCATCATCTCATTCCAACTGGTACGTTTCACTGCATGATTTAACTCGTGCCGGATTTCTTCATTCGGAATAAAAACATGCCGGCTGTCCTGATCATAAGCCAGATATCCCAAATGAATCAGGTACGTAAGCACATCATCCCGATTTGCAAAACTTACCGTGTCATTCTGAAAGGATGTCACATCCACTTCTACGGATGCGCCCGACAACATCTCGATAATTGCAGATTTCAAGCCATCAAAATCCATGTTGATCAGTGGCACAATTGCCTCATAGCTTCCGGTATTTGACCAATAACTTTTATACTTTCCATTTAACATGACACTGACAACGGCCTTCGGATTATATACCTAATAATCCTCTAATAAATAGCCATCATACCAGGATTTCACCTGTTCATAACTGCATCCGTATTGTTCACACAGTCCGTGGACTTCTTCTTCTGTAAACCCGACGTAAGGGGCCATCCGTCCTGCATCGAGCATGGTAAACTCTTCAAAATTATTAAGTGCCGACTGCGTTTTTTAATTTCTTAATCGGTAAAATTCCGTCAAATATGCTAACGCAATGTATCTGGAAGGTTCTGTGCCTTTAAACATTCCTCTGAGAAAATCAATATATGCCTCCTGCAATGTATGATTCTGTGCCTCATCTCGAATCAAAACATCCCACTCATCAATGATGACAACAAATTTATTGCCCGTAGCCGCTTTGATATAGGACATTGCCCCATAAGCAGTCCTGACCGCATCCGGAATGATCTGTCCGTATGCTTCCCTCAGTTCCTGTAAAATTCCCTCGTTGATATAATCTACAACATGATCTGTATCTTCGGCATCCATCATGCACCACTGTACATCAAAATGGATCACATCATATTTATTAAGATTCTTTTCATATGATGAAACTGTACTTATCTCATAATTTTTAAAAGAGCTCTTTGGAATCACAGCCCTTGCTGTAATATGCTGTAAGCATGTCGGCTGTAATAGACTTTCCAAACCTTCTCGGTCGGCTATTACAAATAAATTTTGATGTGGTATTTATCACCCGGTTGATGTATTCCAGCAAACGGGTTTTATCAATATAAATTTCTGAATTGACTGCCTCTGAAAAAGCCCCGTTATCTGGATTCAAAAATCTTCCCATAAGTACCTCCAAAAAAAATAATCCGCTATACTATGCATCTAGTATAACGGATTACGCTTAAAAACAATTATATTGCCGAGTCCCGATCCCCATACCGTTTTACTCACACGCAATATAGTTGTATTCCCACCTGAAGAGCCCAGGCAGCCGTGCTCTTTTGCCACAAGCTGCATATTATAAAACTGATAACCGTACATCGCAGAAGCACCGAGTGCCCGTACCTTTCCTGCCTTTACCAGATCGTTTAAGGCTTCCATCGTCTCCTCGATCGGAGTCTCATAATCAAACCGGTGAATGATATACAAGTCCAGATAATCGGTTCCCAGACGTTTTAATGTTCCATCAATTTCTCTGTGAATTGCCCCGGCAGACAATCTGCCAGGATTGAAATAAACCTTTGAGGCAATGACAACTATTACCGGTAATCCCCGGACACATCCAGATAACTCCGCTTCACGCTGATATAATCCGCATAGGCAAGTTCCGGATCTTTTCTGTTGATGTTTCAATCTGAGGTGGTCTCATACACTCACCCGTTTTACCAGTGTCAATTGAATTTTTTCAGTATTATCCACTTTCCTTTTTTTGGCTACTTCCCTGCCTCTTCAGATATTTCTTTTCCTTCAATTTGGTTATATAATACTTCACACTAGCAAGATTCAACCTAAAATACTCGCCATCTCTTTCTGTGTAATTGACGGTTGTATTCGCACAAGGTTCAAAATTTCTCTTTCTCACTCAGTACATTCGTCTCAGCATCTTGTTCTAATTTTCGGATTTGGGTTAGCTTGGTCAGTGACTTGGTTAGCTTGGTCAGCAACTTGATTGGTGAAACAACTCTACCCGAAACATATTATCAAATTCCTGAAATCTCGGCTTTGGAAGTCCATACTCTTCTGCAGCATTAAGGATTCTTTTTATTCCGCTTCCCCATGCCTCTACAAGTCCCATCTGACTTATTTTCAATATTCATATTATGGCTTTGATGATACGTTTAAACTCTCACATCTATAGGAACATATTTGTTCTGCGGTGTTTTCGGTATTGCAGATACAGACGCTGTGTTATCATCTGCTGTTTGCTGTATATCTGAAACATCAGATACTATGCTTGGTGCATCTGATAATGTTTCGTTTTCAGCGGTCTGCGCCTGTAGGTCATCCGCCATTTTCTCTAAATCATCGGTTTCGGTCTTTAAATCATCACTTGCCGTCTTATCTATCATGTCAGATACTTCTTCAATGCTATCTGTCAGCTTGCTCTTATCGTTATCTGTTCCGAGTATCTCGTCTTTTTTTCTTCTTTTTTTTTTCTTCCTCTGTCTTTGGCTTATTCTTCTTAGTCTGCTCAGCGATTTTCTCACCGCGCTCCTGCGCTTCATCCATGGCATGAAACATCTGCGAGCTGTTATAATCCTCTTTTGCTGCCGCTATCTCGTCCTCATAGTTGTGGAACATATCCAGCTTTTTTGAAATTTCCTCGAGGGTATCAGCCTTTACATTTTTTAAGCTTCTCTTTTTTGAGCCTCGAAAAATGCGACTTTTTGGTCCCCCTGTTCTGCCTGACGCTGCTGCTTTTCCTGCGTGCTTTTAAGTCCCTGCGGATTTCTGGTCATTGCAAGTCTGCTGTCTTTAAAATTAAGTGTGATATTCATATACTGCCTCCCCTGATTGTGTGTTTCCGAATATGTCGACCGTGTAACATCTGCTTCTTACTACATGGCTTATCCAATATATAATTTGCCTGTATTAAGCTTCTTTGTATGTTCTTCGGAAATATGATGGGATGACTTAATATGATATGTCATGAAATGAACTTTTATGTCATGAAATGTTTAAATCACTGTAACATTATCATTATCATTATTTCATCGTTTACTTCACACCTTTTCCCTACTTTACTCATGAAGCCAAATAAAGGAAGATTTCTCCTTGTTTACCTCGCTATAAACTAAATTCGCCACTGCATCCTCTGTAAGTCCTGGGTTCTGCATTGCAAGAATACGTCCAACTTCGTTATTGTGCAGATCCATATTCTTGTGCTCTGTTTTAAAGGAAGCCATCGCTTTCCTTACCAGAACATCTTTGTCTTCATGGGCTGTTGCAAACAGTTTCTGCCTTGGTTTTTCCCAATCAGATATACGTCATTTCTGCGTTCCAAATACCATGCCGGAACGCATCACTTTTATTTCCTAATCCGTTTACGCCGAATTTAGTTTCCGTCTGAGTAGTCGCAATGTTCTTAGCCTGATTTACCTTAAGTGCATCAAACGGATAACGGATGACTAATTTCTTCTCGGAATCCGTAAGTGAATTCCAGATATCAATAATACCACTTCGCATTGCGGATTTCCCCGGCGCATTTACATCCATCGCATCCTCTACTTGCTGTTCCATCCACTCTGGATGTTCTGACTTGATGTTCAGAATCTGCTCAACGATCCCTTCAAAATCTCTCATCAAAGAAAACCACGTCATTACTTACCAAGGAATCATTTGAATCTGCCCAAGTCTGTATAGGAACTCCAAAAAGTCAAGACTGTCGCAATAATTATGATGAATACTTCTTTCTTTTTTTGTTCATAATCAATTTCTCCTTCTTAAATCTGTTCTTTATCTGAGTATAAAATTAGCTTCTCCTTTCCTATCTATCAAACCATGCTGCTACCATCTGTTTTTTCTGACTATTGCAAACTTTCGTAATACCAGCCCTTCATCTTCAATAAATCTTCATGAGTACCATATTCTATGAGTTTTCCCCTATTCAAAACATAAATGCGGTCTGCGCTGCGGATTGATGCAAGTCTATGGGTGATGATAATCTGTGTTTTATTCGTTGCCCTTAAATTGTCATAGATTTTTCTTTTCCGTAATCTGATCCAGATTACTGGTTGCTTCGTCAAAAATAATAACTTCTGTTTTTACTAATCAAGGCACGTGCAATTGCAAGACGCTGACGCTGTCCGCCTGAGATATTCTGTCCCCCCTCGCCGGCACTCGTATCAAGACCCAACGGCATATTCTTAATTTCATCTTTCAATTCTGCTGTTTCCAACGCTCTCCAGATTTCCTCATCTGAAAATCTGCCTGTGATATCCACATTCTTCCGAATGCTTGCATTTAAGCACATTGGGTTCTGAGTAACAATGGAAAACCATTTATAAATCTGTTCCCTTGAAATATCCTTTATATCATAATCGTTGATGTAGATATTCCCTTGGGTAATCTCTACAGCACCTAACAGTGCTTTTATCAAGGTTGATTTTCCACTTCCAGATAATCCCACAATTGCAATCCTTTCTCCACGTCCAATATTCAGAGATACTCCATTTAAGGCATTGTTCTGTCCATCACTATAGCAGTAGGATACAGAATCCATTTCCAGCCTTATAAACTCCCCATCCATAACAGCCCCATCCCGGAGATTTTCCCGGAAATTCATAAGTTCTTTATATCTTAACATAACCTCTTTTTACGCTGTTAATGCTTGGAAGCATCATAACAATCGTCATAAAAGGCGCTGTAAAATACCCTACCAGCGTCACATAAGCAATAAGCTGTCCGATGGTCATGTTTCCTTCATAGATTCCAAAACTGCCAATCAAGTAAATGACCACTGGAAATGTCAGGCTGACTGTTGAAGTAAAGCAGCTCATCAGGTTGCTTATCCGCGTTTTCTGATCAAACTTCGTGATCAATCCGGTATAACTCTCCTGAAGGTTCGCGCCGACCGGCTGATCCATTCCCATGCACTTGATTTCTATAATATTTCCAAGAGTGTCAACCAACTCCCCTGCAACATGCTTTGTGTATACAAATATTCTCTTGTTTTGAGGAGATTCCTTTTATTTAAAATTACCATTATCACAATCTGCAGTACCGCAATAAAGACCGTAAAAAGCAGTCAAGCTGGGGGAGGTGTAAAGCATTGCAAACAGGCATACCAAGGACGTAATACCTTGTATCAGGATATTGGAGAGTCCATTTATGATAATATCATTCAGTTGGTTAATGCTATTGAATCTGTTCCCGATATCACCGACCGTGTGCCATTCAAAAAACTAAAATCCAAGCAGAAGATCTTATGTACCATATTGGCAATCATCCTTTTTAAACATATCCATGTTGACGTGTAGCAAAATAGCCTGCCGTAGCCAACTTAAACAGAAGTACGAACATATCACAAGAAAAATTATCAGTAAAATTTTATAAGTATTCAACTGTACATCTTTAGAAAGCCCGTCAATTACCTCCTGTACAATCGCAGGAACACACAGGGTTATCAGTTGCGCCAACAGCATAAAAAGCCGTAGCAAGCAATAACTGGGGAGCCTTTATCTCGATTTCAACTTTGCTTCTGGGAATCTTTTTTAACCTTGGGTCCCGGGGTAATGGATACTAAAATATCCCTATATAAATTCTTAAGTTCAGAGAAATCCACCAAGCTTCGCCCTTTTGCTGGATCAATGATGGTGTATTTTCCATTCCGCCTGATTCTTTCAACCACAATGTAATGACTGTCGTTGCATAGAATGACCGGAAGCATACTGTCCAAGTTCTTTTGCTCATAGGAATATTGATAAGCGGAAAACCTAAACCCGTATTTTTCAGCAGTTTCTTTCATTATTGAAAGAGACATACCATCTCTGCCAATATGTATATATGTGCTTATATCAACAATATCTACTTTGCATCCGTAATAATTAAAAAGCATTGCTAAACATGCCGCACCACAATCCATACTTCCAAGTTGGGCTACAAAAGGTATTTTCGTTCTTTTCAAAATAAATCTCACCCCTAACATATAAAAAGTACATTCCAAAGCATATTCCCCTCTGACAAAAAACATAGAGTGTATCACATAACTTTAGGGTACTCATATAATCCTTACAAATAATTTAACAATAAACGATATCTGAAAATTTTACGTTATACTTTATTGTCTAAAGTTCTATTGCAAGAATACAAGGAAGTGTTTCATCAATATGTCTGAGCAAAGAATACCCCATTCCTGCAAGCCCTGTCATAAAACCAGGAATTTTTGTGACCAAATAAGTACGCCCTTCCACAATCAAAATTTCCACTTAAAATATTATTTACAGCATAATTTAGTAAAATATTGCTCATCTTTTTAGCTTCCAAGTTACCTGTGTTCTTCGCACATTCGCTTAGTATTTCTGAATTTCCAAGATTACCATGACACAGGCAATTATTATCAAACATTCCGTGTCTTATTATTGCCTTTATAGCATTTTCAATATCCTTCGTGAGAAATTCTTCCCAAGTACATTTCGTCATAACATTTAACTCTGGAAAGTAGTATGCCAGCAGCCCCATGACACCATGAGGTCATAAATTTCTTGTTATCACCGAACTGGATATCTTTAAAACATCTTTTTATCTTTCCAGTTTCCTTCTTGAGCATCATATAAGGAATTCTCAAATAAAAACCCCTTTTAGCCGATACACAATATTTTTTTTCTTTTTGTTAAATGCCATAATCTGTAAAGTGCATAGAAATCCCAGAGGCTCCATGCGAGAAACCCGCCAATTCATTTGCACTCGTTTTCCCTTTCCAACCACCGTTTTCTCTTTGTTTTTCAATCAAACTGTCTCCGATGGATATGGCCATCTCAAGGTACTTTTTCTCCGGGAAAACCTTGTACATATTTAATATTGCCAAAAGAGCTCCTGCATTTCCATATATAATGTCAAAATATTGATCACTATTAACTATTTTTGAGACAACTTCTATCTGTTTCTTTGAATAGGTAATATATTTTTTTCTTCACTTGTTAATTGATATAGAATTTCGTATGTGTATAACAAGGAAGCTTCTCCACAAAAAACCACCACTGCTTTCATTCTCACTCCCTCGTTGGCGCAAATACATTTCGTCAGTATAGGTAAATAATGCTTTACTTATTCCTTCTAAAAATCTGATTATATTTATCATCTGAAAAGATTTTGTTTAAAGCAGCAAAAAAATTGCCACTCCTGGCAAACCTTCATATAAATAGTTGTCCAGTGGTCTTACTTGCCAAGTTGCATTTTCCGATTCTCCTCCTGCAAATACTCAATCCAATTAACATCACTTTTTTATCGTCACCCTAAATATTGCCTTATCCATTAAACATTTAGTGATTAGCATAATAGACTTCGTTATAGTCGACTTATCAACTGCTTTGTGCTCCGATTTTACCTGTCGCATAACTCTCTGTTCAAAATCCAGCTCATTTAGTTTGGTCAATGCAATCTGAAGGTAAATGCTTTGCGTAGTCATATCCTTTCGTGATAATTTTTTGATTTTCTTTTTCTACATAATGAAAGCTCGATTCTCTAAAATATTTATGAATCGCTTTCCCTCGAGAATCGAACAAATCAGTATCTGATGAATTCATGTAAAAATAAGGAATATCCATTTCTAACATATCCATAATTTCGCTTCTTACAATTTCGATATTTCCCTGTACCTTTTTATAATCTTTAAGCAGACTGCAAAGCATCAGTTCTCTAAACATAGCATTTTGTAAAAAATCAGGATGATAAGATGTATGAAGGATCATTGAATATCTTTGCGTATCCTGCACCAAATATCGAATATTTATATTTTCTACACAAAATACTTTTACAGCTTCCAGTGCCTTTTTCTTTCCTTTTTTCAATAAATTCAAGTACGCATCGCAAAACCCCTCATTTACTTCCTGCTTATATTTTGTGGGATCAACGGATCTCCCTTTAGAATAACCTGATTACTATTTTCTTCCGTTACTGGATGCACATATTCAAAAATGCATATTCGATGTAAAATTATCCTTAATTCTAGGAATAGTTATAGGATATTCATCCCCAGCAGAGCCATTTATTGCCCCCATATTTATACCATGTCCGGCTTGTGCATATTTATAACATGGCAATAAACCTGAATACAAGACCGAATCCTGTATTATTAAATGAATTCTATCTCTAGCTGTTTCCGCATAATCCACCCTGTAATTTCCCCAGAATTGTTTCTGTGTCTATAATAATAGGCGTTTCTCCAACGGCAATTAAATTTTCAACATGTAAATCATTTGTATTTAATATGTAATTAGCAAATATAAGCATTCCAAAAAATCTATAAAAATATCTCTTTTTGACTTCTGCCTCTGTATGACAATCGGCTTGTTGAACATACTCTTCCCATCCATATTTACCACAATTTAATATTGTATATTTACCTATTGTATATTTGCACCCTTTAGATACAAAATCCAAAAAAGTCTGGTATTTTTCCTCACATTCCAGTGAATGAGGTTTATAAACTATTTGATAGCCATTATCTAAACTTACGATAAAAACTGAACTCCCCTTTTTTGGGAACCGATATTCCTCCTTTTATTTTCAAAATATGTGAAAAAGTTTTTCCCTTCGCACAATTTTTCAACAATTAGATCATGATCCTGTGCCAAACGATCCACAAAAATTTTATAGTTGTCCAATGCATTTCTTATGCATTCAAATATAAGTCGCTCAAGACAAGGGGTATATTTCAAAAATACATTTGACATATTCTTTACTTCTTAAGTATTTTTTATTAAAAAAAAACATACTCCGCTACTGCATCTTTTCCCCAACAATTTTTTTTTTTTTTAAAATATACATTTCAAACATTAATGTGCTAATGCATATTTTTACATAATTGCGTCAGGACACTGTCCGTAAAACTTTCCACAATACTATTTTCTGTATTTTCAGGAAGCAGTTCAGTAGAAAACTCTACAAGTTGAGAGAAAAAAACTTCCAAAACGACGTCCTTTCCATTATAAGTAATCTTGTCTCCACTCCAATTCTTTGAGAAAAAAATTATTGAAAGTTCTTGTATCTCATCCAAATTTTTTGATTTGTTGTGTATGTATTTGTTCCGATTAAAGTACTATCTATATCTATACCATATAAATTTTTTCAAATCAGATATTACTTCAGCCCCGAGAATGTTTGTCCAATATCTTTTTTAGTGCTTCATCTACAACACCTGAATTTTCCTTATCGTATTCTCTTTCAAACAGATATGTGTTCTTTGTCTTATGCATAATGTTATTCCTTTCTAGTATCGCAGTTTACAATTAGTGGCTACACTATTCTGAATCAATGCGCAAAACTCATAGTTATCGTTTATCCGCTTACTACTTATTGCTCAACTGGTTTAGTCATAGCAGCAGAATTTGATGTGAGTTCCAATGTTACACTCACCTGTAAGGGGTACAAGCAATTCCGCCTGAATTTCTCGCCACACCTGCTCCAGCGGCAACGCTATTCAATTCTGCCTCTGTGAGCTCTTTTTTTCATGATATTTCCTGATGGATGTTCAAAGTTTTCCGTTCTGGTTAATGGATTTCTTAAATCTTTCATAGTATGTATCTCCTTACGTAACAGAATAGCGTAGCCACCAATTCTAAACTTCGATATCAGTTTTATGTAAATTATAGTACGCAAAACACTTTCAAAATTTACAGGTTATTGAGTATACAGCACCCCCCTTCCCCTTGCTGTTCTCCCCTATCACCGAAGCAAATCCATTATCCTGAAAATAATATTAGGAACCCCTACTATTACTACCGTTGCCAAAAACAGGGAATTCAATATCAGTGCCATCTTTGTAACCAGATCTCGGAAATGTCTGCTTTTAAATTGATAGAGGGCTATTACAAAACCTGCGCCAATCACAATAACAACGCCTCCAATAACAATATAATTTACCGGAGATTGTCTCATAAACTCCTGTTTCCAGATAAATAACAGGGAAAACGGTACAATTCCCATAATCAAACTTACCACACTTAATACTTTTTTTCATTTCTATACTCCACTTTTCTGTGAAAGGCACCGATGGGGGGTATGAACCTCTTCATCTGCTTTCCTCTTTCTAATCTATTTTCCTTCCGATATTATTCTCTTATAAGACTGACACACTAATCTTCTAAATCCAGATCCTTATCGCATCATCCTGACATCGTTGCAAGTACAGATACGCACAGTGCAAACATTAAAATTTTTTACACATTTTCCTCTCACCAACCTTTTTCTTTTTAACCTTCTTAGTATTTTCCTCCATATGTTTTGGTAGGGTAAGCACCGGCACAATAAAACATGTAATGATTATCAAAAGCATCATCGTCCCAATACCCAGGAAAGTATTCATGCCGTTTCCACTTGTGATATCCGATACAAATCCCGTAGTATCAAATTGTATGACACTAAGCCCCCGCTGAATAAGGGTATATATTCCTTATCACCGAACTTTTCAGGAATATACTCAGATAGCCTAAAAACAAATGACAGAACAGCCCCCTGCCTTAAACGCATCCTGCTTTCTCGCACACCATGCAATAACAGGCATTTCTGCTATAAAAAGGCATATTCCCATGCCGATGATCTGAAGTCCGCCATATAGACATTCTTTAAAAGCCATAGTCTCCCGGCAGAATAAGAGCCCTACAACCAGTGTCACTATAAAATTATACAGACTCAGCAGGATTGTAATTACCCCAAGGGTACATAGTTTGCCTGCCACCATCCGACGCATCGATATTGGTATGCAAAGGATATTTTTCAGCGTATCATCTACATATTCCCGGTCGATAAAATGCCCTCCCACCAGTGCCAGAATCATCGGGAAAAAGATGGCCATATTATTCCATATGGTATTGTTCAGCAGCTCCCTGAAAGTATAGTTTTCTACAGAGCCTGCCTGCACCGTCATCATACTATTCTGGATAATAGATATGATAGGGGAAAAAACGTCACCCCTATGAAACCGATCAACAACATACTGCACCGTTTCATTTTTTCAAATTCTGATATTGTGAAGTTCATACTCCCACCTACCCTTTTCTTCGTTTATATACTTTAAAAATTACTATGACAGAGACAGCTCCTATGACGAGAAGTATCCCGATACAGATTGGCGTTGCCACAAAGTATGGCTCCATCTTCTGATAGAACTCAAGGGATGCCCCCTGCCCTGGAGAAAAAAAAACGAATAAATCCATCTGTATATCAACGGGATTGGAAGGATGGTACCAATATTGAACCCCGTAGGTACCAGCATCCCCGCGTCTGTATAATGGACTACATAGTTCAGGATGGTATAAAAAAAAGTGTAATGACGACAGAGATAATATCGTTTTTGTTAAACCAGACCACCAGTAGGATACAAGGCAGGGAAGCCGCGATATAAGTCATAATGCCAAGAGCAATGCTGAGGATCAGTTTCGTCAGAAAACCTGTCAGGATCATTCCCAGAATTTTTGCGCATACCGCGCTTGCCAGATAACCACCCACTGTATAAACAACCGCCAAAATCAGCATTACAGACAGCTTTGATATGACAATCTGGTTTCTTGAGACAGGAACCATCTCTATATTTTTTAGTGTACCGTTGTCCTGCTCCGTAAAAAACATGGAAGAAGCCACTATCACCAATATTGGCAGGAGCAAAAGGAAATCACCATAATCTACTATCCCTGCGAAAAGATTCTCAAAATCAGGGTCAGGTGTGTTCCAGAACAATGCAGTTATAATAATTGGAAAGATAAACGCAGCTAATGTGGCAAGGATAAATATCTGCCGACGCTTAAACTTCTTACATTCACATAGAATCAGATTAAGCAATCCCTTCACCTCCGGTAACTTTCTTAAAATAATCCTCCAGGGTATCCTCACATTTCTGTACCCTGGACACATCATATCCGCCCTCTACCAGTTCCCGGACTAATTTGGCCACCGGGATATCCATGTTAAAGATCTGGATATTATATCCGTCTATGGGTTTGAATTCGGATTTTTTATGAACTTTTGTAAGAATCCCTTGAGCACCTTTTGCATCATTAACGGTGAGATGGATATATTTTGTGTGTTTTTTTCTTTTTTCAGTTCATCCAGGCTTTCTTCCTCCAGAAGTTCTCCATGGTCAATAATTCCGATATCATCCGCAAGTAACGATATTTCTGATAAAATATGGCTTGAAATAAGGATTGTTTTGTTCCTTACATCGCATAGTCCCCTAATAAAGCCTCGCACTTCCGCAATCCCTATAGGATCTAAGCCGTTGATTGGTTCATCGAGGATCAATATTTTGTGGATCATGCATGACGGAAAGAGCAATTGCCAGCCTCTGCTTCATTCCCAATGAATACTGTGAAAATAATTTTTTATCTTTATAGGGAAGATTTACCAACTCTAAAGCGCTCTGTATCGCACGTTTTTTTTATCCTCTATCCTCCTAAGCCTGGCGAATATCTCAAGATTTTCTGTTCCTGTCAGATTCGGGTAAAATCCTGGGGGATTCAATCAAAGAACCTATTTGGGGTAATATTTCCAATCTATACTTTTCGATATCCCTTCCCATAACCTTAATATTCCCCGATGTGGCTTTCGTCAGCCCAAGCAGCATTTTTCATTGTTGTTGTCTTTACCTGCACCATTTCTACCCAACAAACCATAAATGTGCCCCGGTCTTACATGAATATTAAGGTCCGATACACTTTTCTGTTGTCCGTACTGTTTTGTCAAGTGTTGTGTTTCAATTATGAACTCTTTCATGCAATATTTGCTCCTGTATTTATTTGTCTGTATCTTAGCATAGCTATCTTGTGTGAACCTTGTAGCTACCTTGTGCCAACCTTAAATTTTTAAGTCGTTACGCAATTCTGTTGTTTTTATAGTATAATGAGGTCTGTAAAAAGTAATTTTGCCCTGTTATGCATAATGTGATTGTCAATGAATAGCCGAAATTCAACTACGGGAGGATGTAGCATGATGTGTGAAAGAAAAATCTTAGTAGTAGATGATGAAGTGGATCTGCTTCAGATGATAGAAACAACCTTAAATACAGAAGGATTTACAAATGTGCTGACTGCCATCTCAGGAGATGAAGCTTTGTCCTTATTTTGTAGTGAAAACTTGATTTGAGTTACGTATTGCCCCATCCCTATTGCATTTTTGGTTTTGTTTTTTTGGTCAAATGCTTTCTCAAACATCGAGACAAAAAAGCAAATGCAAGGGTATGCAGCAAAATCAGAAAAACAGGGAAAAACAACAATTTAATATGGAAACAGAACGAGAGGATTCAGAATCAAAAACCGTCAGATTGCCGAGCGACTGGAAACTGTACAGCAAAAAAAGAACAAACAATTATTCAGCAGTTGCAAGCAGAAAATCCCACTTTTCCAGTGGAATATCTTTGCAGTTTCAGTAATGGATTTTTGTACAATGGGAATTGGAGACAGGACAAGCGAAGAACATAAATCAAGCGATTGTTCATTATGAGGCGAATAAAAGCAGAAATTAAAGGGATACATAAAATTCTGTTAAATTCGATCTCACCTACCTGCGTAAAATGGCAACGACATTTTGCAACACCCAGTACGGCAACAAGTTATACAACCATAACGACCGTAAGTTCACACTGGATGACATCATTGAGTACATCCCCAAAGACAACGAGACTTTTGAGAACCGCAACATGAAAATCATCATGGGTACTCGTCACACAAAAGTAATGCGAATGTCAAACACCATTCATACGCTTTTGCGTAGAGCCATCGGAATCCTTTGCCATCGACTCAGAGATTCTA
>VOFK01000851.1_pt1 | contig 31695 bp, 32 predicted proteins | sample 5384121 | NCBI WGS metagenome assembly VOFK01 (sample SAMN12384730, study PRJNA508395) | human gut metagenome | isolation source: healthy gut J | host: Homo sapiens | reverse complement strand
CTCGGTAGCACGTTCAGTTACGTATTGCTCAAGTGCGCCTCAAAGAACTCTATGTTCGAAGCTTACTTCCCTATATGCTCTGATAAAAATATACCGTCCACCAGTTCGCAGTCGAAAGGCGAAGCTTCTTTGACCGCGCCCCCTCCACAGTTCAAGTTTGAAACAACACTGTCTGACTCTGCCTGAAGTGACTTTATAATTTCAAAATTTAATGTGTGATATATGATAGTATCTCCAAGACGAAGCTGATACAGGGGAATTAAATTCTTCAACAACTGAAATATCAATTCCTCGATTTGAAAAACTCCTTAAATCTTCCCAATACTTCCTGCTTGGTTATTTCACCTCTTTCGAGCCTCCCTCTGCCAGTAGGTTTTTATTTATTTCTGAGTATCTTTTAATCATTTCATCTGAACATTGGCCAAGGTTAAATTCTCCCGAACAAGGTTTTTATTGCCGCTTTTTTTCGGCCGCTATAAAATCAAAAGGAGCGTTAAATCAACATCCCATAATATTGTACTAATCGAATTTGTTTTCCTCCGCTTTATCAAATACAACAAAGTCACTTAGCTTCATAAGGATGGTCGCGAAACAGAGTATCTCTGCTCTGTCTGCGATACATCAGCACCTTTGCAATAATGAGGAAAATCCCCACTCCGCCTGTTATCATAAGCTCTGCAAAATACAAAACGGAAGTGCGCCTGAAATTGTGAAGCTATGGCGGGTATAAATCTAAGAACGATAGTCGGCATCAGGGTTCCTGTTACATGTACTGTCCCCTTTTCAGGGACTTACGGCAGGTGCGGTACCGGTTACCGTCGAATAAATCCACGCAAATATTACGGCAAACGGAACGGTAAAGGTATGCCAAATTGTTGCAGCCGTAATTCAATCATCGAGATTATGCCTGCTGTAGCCCCTGATTTTCCATCTGTATGCAAGAATTCATCAAATTCCTCCTTGCGTATTTTTTCCTTTGCTGTAAGTTCTCTTTCTTTTTTGGCCATAAGTTATTTCTCCTGCTGTGTATTTGTCGTTTTCATAATAAATCTTTCTGTATTTTAAGCTCTGCAAATCTACTTACCTTGTTAAAAGAGCAGGTCGGTTTTGATACCTCCTGCCGCTCCCACCACGGGAATGGTCTGAATAAATTTCATATACAGTACTTCCCTTTGTTTGGCCTCCGTCTTTGCTTTTATCTGCTTTGTGATAGCAAAAGGGCCGTAATAGGTATAATCCTCATTGTCAATCTGCTCCCATAAGGGCATTCAGCTCATCGTTCGCTTTTTCTGCACTCTCGCCGTATGACGGGCCTGTTTCTATGAGCTTCAGTGAATACTCTTCTGTTTTTGCTCTCGTAGTCAAAGCCGTAGCATTCGGCGAAACTGATATATATTGCGCAAGAAGCACTGCTATAAATAAGGTATGTCAGGAAGTCCCTATGTACCAAGTCGAAGTCCTGTCCCTCGCCGCCGTTACAATGTCCTTCGCGGTATCGCTTACCTTGGCACACCTTGTTTCTAAGCATGACTATGTCATCATTTGTCACTTTCTTTTCTGCCGTAAGGTCTTTTTTATAATTCCGATTACCGTCTCTGAATATAATTTCAAAGGCCTTAGTAAAAGGCGCCCCAAAGGGGTGCCTCTGGTCCGGCTTTGTATTTCTCTATCTTACCAATACCATGTACGACTGCTTCTGTTTTTTCGTCGATAAGAAAAATCCAGTTTCGGAAATTCTGGCTTTTATTAAGCTCTTTTTGAGGATTTTTGCAAGGTAACTTACACCTTACCTATCCTGCATGAGCAAGCAGAAAACGCTTCCCTGTGCTTTATATTTATATCTGTGCACCTTGCTTAAATACACTATATCCGAACGGCCTGGCTATACTAAGGCACAAGCTGGAGGCCCAAGAGTAAAGTATCTGGTTTGAAAGCTAGCAATACGGCAACTGGATCGTCGTTAATTTTCTTCTTCGTTTCCCGCCTCGGCGTAGCCTGTGCGAGTTCGGCTCTGCGCCCGGCTTGGCGGAAAATTAAGTTTTTCGCTGTCGGAACAAAGATTGCACCGTTCTTTCGTCGCGGGACGGTATTTCGGGGAATGCCCGCGGTTTCACCCCTCCGTCCGACTCCGGCAGGGTCTCGGCACGGCCTGTGCTGCCGGCCGTTCGCCGCGCTCCGCCGGCCTTCCGCACGGAACCCGTACGAAAAGAGGTGTCGACGGTGCGACGAAGCACGGGGTTTGTGAAATTTTTGTAACTTTGTTGCGTTAGGTTAACGGGGCATCCCGCTAAAATCGTGCAGAGCTATGGAGACGACACGTTACGACGAGCTGCGGACGCTCGTCGCCGCAAATTTTTCCGAGACCACGCAGCGGCTCGTCGACGAGGCGCTGGCATATGCCGCCGAATGCCTTGAAAACAGGTGCGCTACGACGGATCTCCGCTGCTGGATCACGCCGCAGGCGTCGCACGCATCGTCATCTCCGAGATCGGACTGGGGCGCAACTCCACGCTGGCGGCCATCCTGCACGACGTGGTGCGGCTCGCCGCAGGCGGCGAGCCGGGCGACCTGATGGGCGTGACGTCCGAAATCCGCCGCCGCTTCGGCGACGAGGTGCTGGGCATCACCGTGGGGCTGAGCAACATCTCGAAGATCCGGCTGAAAGTCTCGAAGGAGCAGGCGGCCAACTTCCGCGACCTGATCGTGAGCTACTCCGAAGACCCGCGCGTGATCCTCATCAAACTGGCCGACCGCCTCGAAGTGATGCGCAACCTGCGGATGTTCCCGCGCGAGAAGTGGCGCAAGAAGAGCTGGGAGAGCATGAACCTCTACGCCCAGATCGCGCACAAACTGGGCCTCTATTCGATCAAGAGCGAGTTGGAGGACATCGCCCTGAGCTATCTCGAACCGGCCGAGTACGAGCATATCCACCGCAAGTTGGAGGAGACCGAGCGCGAACGCCAGACCTTCATCGACCGTTTTCTGGCGCCGATCGTCGAGCGGCTCGACCGACAGGGATTCAACTACCACGTCAAGAGCCGCACGAAGTCGATCTTCTCGATCTGGACGAAGATGCACAAACAGCACGTGCCGTTCGAAGGGGTCTACGACATCTTCGCGCTGCGCATCATCCTCGACTGTCCGCCCGAGGAGGAGAAGACCCAGTGCTGGGCCGTCTACTCGATCGTCACCGACTACTACATCCCCAATACCGAACGGCTGCGCGACTGGATTTCGATCCCCAAGTCCAACGGCTACGAGTCGCTCCACACCACCGTTTCGGCCGGCGGCGGCCGCTGGGTGGAGATTCAGATCCGCACCGAGCGGATGGATGCCGTGGCCGAACGCGGCATCGCGGCGCACTGGCGTTACAAGGGGGTCAATCAGGGGGCGCTCACGAGCGAGATGTGGCTCGGCCGCCTGCGCGAGTTGATGGAGAATACGCCCCATGCGCTGGCGCAGCGGTTCGATTCGCGGCCGTCGTCGGGCGAAATCTTCGTCTTCACGCCCAACGGCGACCTGCGCAAGCTCCCCGAAGGGGCCACGGTACTCGACTTCGCCTTCGACATCCACTCCAATCTGGGATGCAGCTGTTCGGGCGGCAAGATCAACGGCCGCGCCGTGCCGATCAAGGAGACGCTCCATAACGGCGACATCGTCGAGATTCTCACGCAGAAGAACCAGACGCCCAAGGCCGACTGGCTCTCGGCGGTCAAGACCGCCAAGGCGCGCAGCAAGATCAAGGCCTTCATCCGCGAGGAGCAGGCCAAGCACACGCGCATGGGACGCGAGGAGCTGGAACGCAAACTCAAGAACTGGAAATTCGCCATCACGATCGACGAGGCGGTGGGGTATCTGTGCAAATATTACAAGCTCAAAGCGGGAACCGAACTCTACGGGCTGATCGCCACCGAAAAGATCGATCTGGCGACGGTCAAGGAGATTCTCACCCGCTGGCAGTCGGGCGAGGCCGACGAGGAGCGGCGCGCAGCGGCCGCCGCAGCCGAGCAGGCCAAGTTGCAGAACGCCGCCGCGCGGCCCGCGCATTCGACCGACGCGCTCGTGATCGACGACAACATCAACCAGATCGAGTACAAGCTCGCCAAGTGCTGCAACCCGATCAAGGGCGACGATATTTTCGGCTTCGTGACGATCAGCTCGGGCATTACGATCCACCGCACCGACTGTCCCAATGCACGGCGTATGCGCGAGAATTATCCCTACCGCGTCATCGACGCCCGCTGGCGGCAGACGGCCGAAGGGGCGTTCCGCGTGACGATCCGCATCGTGGCGGCCGATACGACGGGCATGGCCAACCATATCACCGAAACGGTGATCCGCGACCTGAAACTCAACATCCGTTCGATGAACCTCGCTTCGCGGGGCGGTCTGCTCACGGGTACGGTCGACGTGGAGGTGCCTGCCACGAGCGTCGTCGACACGCTCGTCCACGCCATCCTGCGCATCAAGGGCGTGCAGAAGGCTTTCCGGACGAACGGATAGCGGGGGAGGAATCTTTCGTCACGACACGAACGGACGGTGCGACTTCGCGAAGTCGCACCGTCCGTTTTTGAAGGGCGTCGGCCTTTATGGCCGGCCCGTGAATCCTGATTCTCGGCGCTTCATTTTCTCGCACGCTTCGGGACGAGGGTGAAGCCCCAGTCGCGGAGCTTTCCGGTCCGCAGCGTCACGGATTCCTCGGGGCGCTTGCCCCAGCTGTCGTAGCCGCCGAGCCCCATCTGGCGGTAATCGAGGCATACCTCCACGAAATCGCGTACCGGGATGTCGTTCACGTGGGTCTGGCGGCGCATCGCATTACGCGCCTTGTCCACCTCGTTGGAGTCGCTTTTCGTCCAGTTGTGCCACTGGTAGTCGCGGCCGACGGCCTGTTCGCCGTCGAGATCCTCGACCGTGCAGCGCAGGGCGTTGAACTCCATGGTCGAGTCGGCCACGATCAGCAGTTCGCCGAAATCGATCCATTCGGTGTCGCAGTGGTGTCCCGTCTCCTGCGGCCGCACGTAGGGGAAGCACTCCCGCCGCGCCGAAGTCTCGTAACGGCCGACGAAGGTGCCTGCCTTGCGGTCCCAGTAATTCTCTTCGGGCCCCCGGCCGAAATAGGCGAAGGCGTCCATGCGTTCGGGCAGGCGGAACCGCACGCCGTAGCGCGGCATTTCGGGCATCGGCTCCTCGCCGGGGGCGAAGTGCATCCGCACGTTGACCGCCCCCGACGGATAGACGGTGTAGGTCGTCGTCACGCGGTTGCCGCCGGCCAGCGCGCGGGTCGCGGCGATCACCGCCGCGTCGCCCTCCATGCGGCCCGTTACCTCGGCGTCGGCGTCGCGCGACGCCTCCTTCCACACCTGCGTGCGGCGGGGCATTCCGTCGCCGTAGTCGTTGTCGACGGGTGCCCGCCAGAAGTTGGGACGCACGCCGAATCCGTCGGCGAAGAGCTCCGTGCCGTCGATTTCATAACTCAGCGCCGCTCCCGTCGTGAGGTTGACGGCGAAGCGGACACGGTCGTTCGCCGCTTCGATCCGGTCGCCCTGCGTCGAGAGCGCCAGCCTCTCGCCCTCCTTTTCATAGGCCGGCAGAGCGCCCTTCTGCAACGGGAATTGCTCCTCGGCCACGATCGTGCCGGCGGGCAGTCCCGGCCGGTCGGTGCGCGTCACGGCCCGCAGGCGCAGGTAATAATTCCGTCCGGGTTTGAGTTTCCCGACGGCTGCGTCGACCGTCTCGCGCTGCTGCGGCGCAGTCTGCAACCGCACCGTGCCGCTGCGCACCGCTTTGCCGTCGGCCTCGACCGTGTAAACGATGTCGTAGCCGTCGAGCGAGGTGAAATAGAAGCGGTTCTCGACTTCGAACGACCCCCGTGCCGGCCCGACCGGACGGAAGGCGATGTCGGCGTAGGCGTAACGCACTTCGGCCATGGCGGGATGGGGCGTGCGGTCGGGCGAAACGAGACCGTTGCAGCAGAAGTTGCCGTCGCTCGGTTCGCGGTCGCCGTAGTCGCCGCCGTAGGTCCAATAGAGGGTTCCCGCTGCATCGCGGCGTTCGAATCCCTGGTCGACCCAGTCCCAGATGAAGCCTCCCTGCAAGTTGGGATATTTGTAGATCGACTGCCATTGCAGCCACAGCGAACCGTTGGAGTTGCCCATCGCGTGCGTGTATTCGCACGGAACGACGGACGGTCGGTGCCCTCGCGTCCCCACTCTTCGAGCATTCCCGCCGTGGGATACATCGGCACGAACATGTCGGTGTTCCACTCCCACTGTGCGCGTTCGTAGCAGATCGGGCGGTTCATGCGGCCTTCGCCCTTCTCGCGGGCTTCGAGCCATTCGTAGGCTTTGTAGAAATTGTAGCCGTTGCCCGATTCGTTGGCGGGCGAGAAGATCGAGACCGAGGGATAGTTGCGGCAGCGCATGTACATGTTGCGCAGGCGCGTCTCGTGCGCCGGCCACCATGCACGGTCGTTGCCCAGCGTGCGGCCCGCGGCCAGATCGTACCCCATGCCGTGACTCTCGACGTTGGCCTCGCTGTAAACGTAGAAGCCCAGCGAGTCGCACAACTCGTAGAGAAGCGGCGCTGCTGCGGATAGTGGCAGGTGCGGATCGCGTTGACGTTGTGAGCCTTCATCAGCCGCATGTCCCGGAGCAACAGCTCCTCGTCGACGTAGTGTCCCGTGCGGGGATCGTGTTCGTGGAGGTTGACTCCCTTGAATTTCACGGGCTGTCCGTTGACGAGCAGCACGCGGTAGGGGCGTCCCTTGGCGTCGCGCTCGGCGGCGTCGGCGAACTCGAAGCGGCGGAATCCCACCGAGAAGGGACGTAGACCGTCCGTTCGGGTGTCCGCACGTGCATCACGAGCCGGTAGCGGTCGGGCGTTTCGGCCGTCCAATGCGCTGCGTCGGGTATCTCGGCACGGAACAGGGCTTCGCCCGTTGCCTGCTGCCGTCCCGAGGCGACGGTGCGGCCCTCGGGATCGAGCAGTTCGTAGCCCGCCTCGACCTCCCGATCGCCTGCGAGGAACATTTTCAGCGTGAAAAGCCCCGTGCGGTAGCTGTCGTCGAGCGTCGATACGACCTCGAAATCGCGCAGCGCGTCGGGCGTTTCGGCCGAAAGGTAGACCGTGCGCTCGATGCCGCTGATGCGCCAGAAGTCCTGCGCTTCGAGGTAGGAACCGGTGCTCCACCGCGTCATTTTGAGCGCCAGCGTATTCTCGCCCGGACGCAGGAGGGGGTCGATGCGGTATTGCGCCGGATTCTTCGAATCTTCGTTGTAACCCGCTTCGCGGCCGTTGACATAGACGTAGACGCCCGATTTGGCGCCGCCGATCGTCAGGTAGATCCTGCGTCCCGCCCACGCTTCGGGAACGGTGAAGGTGCGGCGGTAGACGCCTGCCGGAATCGCCTCGGGCAGGTGCGGCGGCGCGGGATCGATCGTGGCGTATTCGTAGCGCGTGTTGACGTAGATCGGCGTGCCGTGTCCCTGCAACTCCCAGTTGCCCGGAACGCGGATGTCGCTCCACGCCGAAGTGTCGGCGTCGGCGGCCGTCGCGTCGGCGGGCAGGGCGCGGACGTCGTCCGCATAGCGGAATTTCCATACGCCGTCGAGCGAGCGGTAGGCGTCGCTCCGCTCGAAGGAGCGCGTGAGCGCCTCGTCGCGCGAGGCGAACTCCACGAATTCGGTGCGGGGCGCTTCGCGGTTGACTTCCAGCACGGCGAGGTCGCGGTGGTAGGGTTTCTGGGCTGCGGCCGTCGTCGCGAGGGCGGCCGCCAGCAGGGTGAAGGTTCGTTTCATGAGGAAAAGTTTTGGGTCGGTTCTATGGTTTCGCGGAAATATTGCCGGAAGTCGTCCCGTGTACCGGCCGTTTCCGGTGGCACGGCGCGTGACCGCGGCATAAAAAACAGGAGCCGTCCGACATGCGGATAGCTCCTGTACGGATGTTGCGGACGGATCAGGCTCCGAGCTGTTTCACCTCTTGCCAGATCAGCGCCGAAGCGCCGAGGATGGCGGCGTTCTGGCTCTGGATGCCGCTGGGTAGGAGCTTTACCTTGTTCTTGAAGACGCTCATCATGTTCTCCTCCATGTACCATTGCGTCGGCTCGAAGATGTATTTTCCGGACTTGGCCAGGCCGCCGAAGAGGAAGATCGCCTCCGGCGAGGTGATCGTCACTGCGTCGGCGAGCGCATATCCCAGCAACTCGCCCGTGATACGGAACGCTTCGAGCGCGATGGGGTCTCCGTGCGATGCGGCCGTCGAGACCATCGCCGCGTCGAAATTGGCGAAGGGGATGTCGCGCAGCTCCGAAGGTTCGGTCATGGTGGCCATCAGTTCGAAAACGGTGCGCTTGATGCCGGTGGCCGAAACGTAGGTTTCCAGACAGCCGCGGCGTCCGCAGCCGCACTGGCGGCCGCCCCGCACGGCGATCACGTGGCCGAATTCGCCGGCGAAGCCGTCGTGGCCGTAGATCATCTCGCCATTGGCGACGAATCCCGAACCGAGTCCCGTCCCGAGCGTGATCATGATGAAATCCTTCATCCCCTTGGCGTTGCCGTAGATCATCTCGCCGATCGTGGCGGCGTTGGCGTCGTTGGTCATCCGGCACTCGACGCCAGGGAACGCCTTCTTGATGTCGTCCACCAACGGGAACATGCGGCGGCTCTCGTCGGGATTGGTTTCGCCGACGGGGAACTTCCACAGGTTGGCCGGGTGTTCGATCACGCCCGTGTGGTAATTGGCGTTGGGCGCGCCGATGCCGATGCCCACCAGCTCGTATTCGAACGAGAGGCTGTCGGCCAGCGCATGCAGCGATTCGGTCAGCTCGGCCACATAGGCCGGATAGTCGGTGAAAAGCGGGAATTTCTTGGTCGATACGACCGAATCGGCATAGAGGTCGCCGTTCTCGTCCACCAGCCCGAAGGCCGTGTTGATGCCGCCGATGTCGATTCCTATTGCAAGTTTTTTCATCGTTGCAGAATGTTGGTTTGTGGCGCGAGCGCCGTTTATTCGCATCCAAAGTTACGAAAATTTCCCTCAACTCCAAACTTTTTCCGTAAATCTGTATAGGGAATATAGATATTTGAAATTAAGATAGTTGTGAAAATTGCCTCATTTTTTTGGACAATGGTTTGGCAAATCCGTCCCAATTGCTGCGGCCTGCATTGCTTTGCTCGTTTGGCGACTCTTACGGATGCAAATTGTAAAAATAAAGCAGAAGAAAAGAAAACGCTGCCTCCTTTCGTCGGCCTTAACAATCGTACTCTTTACTGTTCCGTTTACTCCTTGTCTTTTGTTTCAATCGCTTTAATTATTTTTGCCGGATTACCGCCGACAATTGTCATAGGCGGCACATCGTGTGTAACCACGCTGTTGGCACCGATGATAGAACCATAGCCGATATGTACACCGGGCAGAACGGTAGCGCCGATGCCAATCCACACCTTGTCCTCTATGATAATGGGACGACCGTATGTGGCGTTGCGATTGTCGGGATTCGGATCGTGGTTGATGGTGATAAGATTCACTTTCGGGCCGATGAATACGCCATCGCCGATCGTTATACCTCCACGGTCAAAGAAGGTGCAGCCCTGCTGAATCCAACATCCTTTGCCAATGTGGATGTTCTTGCCGTAATCCACATAGAACGGAGGCAGCAGTGTCGTACTCTTATCAATCTCCCTGCCCGTAATACGGCGCAGATACTCATGCACTTCTTCCGGCGTGAGCCAGCCTTTTGCATTCATTTCCGCTGTTGCAGCCATTGTGTCGAATATGGTACTGATAAGTTTGTCATAGCCCGGTTCATCGGGTGAGACCATAGCGCCAGAAAGGTCTTTTTCAAAAATGTCCATTGTATATTTGTTTTTAAGATTCCGGTGCAAAAGTAGCGGGTTTGTTATGAAAAGGCTTTGCCTGTCGGCTCAAAGTGTTTTGCCGTACAGTTCAGAAGAACGGAAATGCAGTTACAACCCTTTCGCGTACTTGTTGATGCACTTGCGGTCCCAGTTTATGCCACGCTTCACTATCTTGGCCGGGGTGCCTGCAAGGATTACGTTCGGCTCGTCGAACCGTTTGGTAACGATGCTGCCCCAACCTACAATGCTGTTGTCGGCGATTCGCACATTCTTGCCTATCTTGACATCCTTGCCCACCCATACGTGACGGCCTATCTCAATGCTTTCGGCATAATTGACAGGGTTTCCTTCGAGGTCGGTAATCGTGTGGGCATCTGTGCACCACACATCCACGCCCCAGCTCAACTGGCTGTCATCGCCGATGCTGACACGCGAATGGTCTTCTTGCAGATAGAGGGTGACTCCGTTGATGACCACCCGGTCGCCTATGGTGACGCTGCATCCGTTTGCTGTCCGGGATACGCCTGCACCCAGTCCGGGCAGCTGCCCGATGATGAGTTTCAGCCCGGTCATGCCCAATATGGAGGAACAACGTACAATGACCGTTCCCATGTCCACTTCGTTTCCATCCCCTTTGACGATAAGCAGGAATCCGGCTCCCGTTAGCAATTCTTCCGCACTATCTTCCGATTCGAAATGCAACAGCACACGGTTATTGTTCCCGATGATAGATATGTTCGACCGTTCCAACATCCGGTTGATTCTGTTGTCTGCCGTATCCAAACAGCGTACTTCCCTGTCCGGGAATGCGAGAATAAGTTGGTTTTCTTGTCCTTGAATATCCATAAGTCCGTTCGTTTGAATAAAAGATCAATAGCTGTGGGCAGGGGAATATCCGTACAGTCCCTTGTATGCTTTTGAAAAGTGGGAAAGGTTTTTAAAGCCTACACGGTAGCAAACGTCGGTCACTTTCCGTGTGCCGGACAGTATGAGCGCATGGGCTGCTTCCAGTCTGCGGCGTATCACCCATTTTTGAGGAGACAGGTCGCTTACTTTATTGAAGTCACGTTTGAACGTGGCAAGGCTCCGCCCGGTATAATTGGCCATTTCCGCCAGCGTAAGGTCGTTCATGTAGTTCTGTTCCATGAAGTCCATGATGTCGATTTTCCACGGGTCGGCGAAGTCGAAAAGCGAGGCATACAGGTTCTTGTCCGTATTCAGGAGTACGTACAATCCTTCTGTCATCTTCAATTCCAACAGTTCGTCCGTAGGTCGGATGCCGGAATTGAAGTATGGGGTCATCGACTCGAACAGGCTTACGATGTCGGGGCGGTCGGACGGCAGTCTGTACAGACTGACTTTGCTTCGTCGTGCATTTTCCGGCAGACTTTCCTTGTCCAAGCGGCAGTAAAAGTTACGCAGAAATTTATCCGTGAACATTAGGAATACGGCCTTGAACTGCTCCATTTTGCATGCTTGTTTGGTGAGCTGCACGCTGAAATCCTTACGGATAAATGCGCAATCCCCTTTGTGCAATCGGGTAATTTTCTTGTGTTCCTTTATTTCCAGTTCCCCGGAATACATATAGACCAATACGTGAGAATGGTTGCGATGCAGGCAACTGCTTCCATTGTCAGAATACATAGCCAAAAAAATATCCGAGTAACGCAAGGTGTCAATTCCTTTCAAACAGTCTGTTTTCATCTATCGTTATTTTGAGGGCAAAGCTAGGTATTTGTGTCGATAATTTGTTTGCTGTGAGGCGCCGACTTGATATGTTATCATCAAATTTGATGTGTTTGCAAAAGAGTTTAGGTATATTTGATCGCGTCTTAGATACTCCGTCTCGGCATAATCAAGCCGACGCTTGCTTCTGCGCCCGACTTTTCGTATCTTTGGCTTCGCCTTGGATACTTCCGCTCGGCAATGTTCAAATAAATTCGACATTGCCCTCGCTTATTCGTACTTTGGCTTGCGCCGAAGATACTCCCGCTCGGCAAAATGCAAACGAGTTTGCTTTTGCTCTCGCTTATTCGTATCTTTGGACGTGTATTCGCCGACGTTTTCGATAAGCCGAGCGCAATGCCGAACTTCGTTCGGGTTTTGCCGAGGCGGGAAAACGGCTGTCGCAAACGAACGATCAAACGTAAGAAAAATGCAGACCAACGAACAGCTTCTCGACCTTCTCGAAAATTATCTCGCTCAGCGTGAGTTGCCTACCGAACCCGAACGGCTCTACGATCCGATCCGCTATTCGCTCGCGGGCGGCGGCAAGCGCCTGCGCCCGATGCTGCTGCTGCTGTCGTGCGGGCTGTTTGCCGACGACGTCGACGTCGCGCTGCCCGCCGCCGCCGCCGTCGAGATATTCCACAACTTCACGCTGCTGCACGACGACATCATGGACAATGCCGCCGTGCGCCGCGGCAAACCTTCGGTCTACGCCCGCTGGGGCGGCAACGTGGCGATTCTGTCGGGCGACGCCATGCTCATCAGCGCCTACCGGCTGCTGGCGCAGGCACCGCCGGCACTGCTGCCGCGTATTTTGGAGGTCTTCAACACGATGGCGCTGGGTGTTTGCGAAGGGCAGCAGTACGACATGGATTTCGAGAGCAAGCAGAAGGTTTCGGTCGTGGAGTACATGTCGATGATCGAATTGAAGACGTCGGTGCTGGTGGCAGGTTCGGCCATGATGGGTGCGATTCTGGGCGGTGCCGACGAGGAGCAGAGCCGCCGTCTCTACCAGTTCGCCATCGAACTGGGCATGGCCTTCCAGTTGCAGGACGACCTGCTGGACAGCTACGGCGGCGAGGAGTTGGGCAAGACCATCGGCGGCGACATTCTCGAAGGGAAGAAGAGCTACCTGATGGTCACGGCCATGAGCCGTGCCGACGAGGAGCAGCGCGAGGTGCTGCGCCACACCTACAAGGATGCGGCGCTTTCGCCTGCGGAGAAGATCGCCCGCGTGCGCGCCGTCTTCGACGCGCTGGATGTGCCGCGCCTCACGGAGCAGCAGATTTCGCTGCGTTTCGACCGAGCGCTGGCGACGCTCGACGGACTGAACGTCCCCGATGCGCGCAAGGAGCCGCTGCGCGAGTACGCCCGCAGCCTGATGGGACGCAGGAAATAGGCGATTCGATTTTCCGAAAAAACTCGCGATTCGGCCTCGGAGGTCGGAATCGGACGAGTCTTAGCGGGTTACAGTCCGTCGTGCGGGAGGGGCGAACCGCCTGCGATGCAGAACGCTGTCGGAAAAGAGCGGCGGCACGAGAAAAACATTCGAGATGAAACGAAGCGACATAGAACTGATGGCTCCGGCCGGGAGCTACGAGGCGTTGCAGGCGGCCGTGCAGGCCGGAGCCGACGCCGTCTATTTTCGGTGTGGGGCAGCTCAACATGCGGTCGAAGTCGGCCGCGAATTTCACGCCGGACGATCTGGAACGCATCGTCGGGGTCGCCCGCGCGGCGGGGGTGAAGAGCTACCTGACGGTCAATACGGTGATCTACGAGGACGAATTGCGGCAGATGCACGCGCTCGTCGACCGTGCCCGCGCGGCGGGGGTCGACGCCGTGATCGCTTCCGACCTGTCGGCGATCCTCTACGCGCGCCGCATCGGGATGGAGGTGCATATCTCCACGCAGTGCAACCTCACGAACAGCGAGGCGGTGAAGTTCTTTTCGCAGTGGGCCGACGTGGTGGTGCTGGCGCGCGAACTGTCGCTCGATCAGATCGGCCGCATCGCCCGCGCGATCGACGAGCAGCAGATCTGCGGCCCTTCGGGCGATCCGGTGCGCATCGAGATGTTCGCCCACGGCGCGCTGTGCATGGCCGTTTCGGGCAAGTGCTACCTGTCGCTGCACGAGACGGGATGTTCGGCCAACCGGGGCGCCTGCCGCCAGATCTGCCGCCGCAAATATACGCTCACCGACGTGGAGACGGGCGCGCAGCTCGCCGCCGAGGGGCAATACCTCCTTTCGCCCAAAGACCTCTGCACGATCGACTTCCTCGACCGCTTCGTCGGCGCCGGCGTGCGCGTGCTCAAAATCGAAGGGCGTGCCCGCGGTGCGGAGTACGTCAAACGGGTGGTGGCGTGTTACGACCGCGCCCTGCGGGCGATGGAGACGGGCGAATATACGCCCGAACTGGCTGCGGCGCTCAAAGAGGAGCTGGCGACGGTCTTCAACCGCGGCTTCTGGCAGGGTTACTATGCCGGTGCGCCGATGGCCGAACATAGCGAGCATTACGGGTCGTCGGCCACGCGCCGCAAGGTCTACGTGGGCCGGGTGACCAACTTCTTCAAGAAGCAGTCGGTGGCCGAGGTATGGGTCGAGGCGTCGCCCGTGCGGCGCGGCGACGAGCTCTTCTTCCAGGGGCCGACGACGGGCGTGGTCGAACTGACGGCCGACCCCTATGTGGGCAATGCTCCTGCCCAGGAGGCCGTGCAAGGGGTCTTCTGTTCGCTGAAAACCCCTTCGCTCGTGCGGCGCGGCGACCAGCTCTACCGCATGGTGCCGGCCGACGCCTCGAATTCGCAGCCCGACTGATTCGCCGCACGCCTTTTGCAGGGAAAACGAAAAGAAATGTCAAAATAACAAAATCATTCGACACGAAAATGGAAACAACCAAACCGACCCTTGCCGCCGCGCAGCCCGATGCCGCGCGCGCGACGCTTTTCCGCAACGTCTATCTCTGATGACTATGGCGCTTTCGCACTGACGGCGCTGACGGCCTATACGGTGGCCGGCTCCGAAACGCTGTTGCAGGCGATTTTCAGCAGCCGCTTCGTCTTCCTCGGCCTCATCGTCGCCGAGTTGGTGCTCGTCTTCGTCCTGGCGGCCAACATCATGCGCATGTCGTTCCTGACGGCCACGCTGATGTTCATCGCCTATTCGGTGGTCAACGGCGCCACGCTGTCGACCATTTTCCTCGTCTACGACCTGGGATCGATCGGCCTGACGTTCCTCGTCACGGCCGGCATGTTCGGCGCGATGTCGCTCTACGGCTTCGTCACGGGGCGCGACCTCTCGTCGTGGGGCAACCTGCTGACGATGGCCCTCGTGGGCGTGATCCTCGCCTCGGTGGTCAATCTCTTCCTCCGAAGCGAGATGCTCATGTGGATCGTCACCTACGTCGGCATCCTGCTCTTCGTCGGGCTGACGGCCTACGACACGCAGACGATCAAGCGGATGATCTACTCCGGCGCCGAGGTCGACGAGCCGATGCAGAAAATGGCGCTGCTGGGTGCGCTGTCGCTCTACCTCGATTTCATCAACCTGTTTCTCTACATGCTGCGGCTGCTGGGCAACCGCCGGTAGGGAGACGACGTAAAAAAGACAACCATTTCGTCAAGCCGAGCGCAATCGAACTTGCTCGAATTGCCGAGGCGAGAAATGGAAGAAAAAAATCAACGAACATGTTTCCGGTCAAAACCTACGTTTCGCGCCGCGCCGAGTTGCGCGCGAAGACGGGCGGCGGGCTGATCCTGCTGCCGGGCAACCAGCCCTCAGCCAACAACTATCCCAACAACGCCTACTATTTCCGTCAGGATTCGACGTTCCTCTACTATTTCGGCCTCGACCGGCCGTCGCTCGCGGGCGTCATCGACGCCGATACGGGCGAGGAGGTGCTTTTCGGCGACGATTTCACCGTCGACGACATCATCTGGACGGGGCCGCAGCCCACGCTGCGCGAAGAAGGCGCCCGCGCGGGCGTCGCCGACTGCCGCCCGCTGGCGGCGCTGGCCGACTATCTGGCCGCCGCGATCCGGCTCGGCCGCCGCATACACTACCTGCCGCCCTACCGCGGCGAAACGAAGCTGCAACTCTCGGCGCTGCTGGGGATCGCTCCTGCGCTGCTGCACGACTACAAGTCGGTCGACCTGATGTTCGCCGTCGCGGAGATGCGCGAGGTCAAGAGCGCCGAGGAGGTGGCGCAGATGGAGGATGCCTTCCACATCGGTTACGCCATGCACACCACCGCCATGCGGATGTGCCGCGCGGGCGTCGTCGAGCGCGAGATCGCCGGTGCGATCGAGGGCGTCGCCAAGTCGATGGGGCTCGGCGTGTCGTTCCCGTCGATCGTCTCGCAGCACGGCGAGACGCTGCACAACCTCAACTCGGGGGGGTGCTCGCCGACGGACGGCTGCTGCTGGTCGATGCCGGCGGCGAGAATCGGATGAACTACTGCTCCGACCACACGCGCACCTACCCTGTCAGCGGCCGTTTCACGGCGCAGCAGCGCGAGATCTACGACATCGTGCTGGCGTGCCACGACCACATCGCACGCATCGTGCGCCCGGGAATGATGTACATGCAGGAGGTACACCTCGAAGCCTACCGCAAGCTGGCCGAGGGACTCGTCGGCGTGGGGCTGCTCAAAGGTTCGGCCGACGACGCTGTCGCCGCGGGCGCCATGTACCTCTTCATGCCCCACGGACTGGGACACGGGTTGGGCATGGACGTGCACGACTGCGAGAACATCGGCGAGCGCAGTTTCGACTATTCGCTCGTGGCCGAGCGCGCCGCGCAGTCGGCTACCTGCCTCCACCGCGCCACGTGGCGTCTGCGCCCGGGAACGATCCTGAGCGACGAACCGGGCATCTACTTCATCCCGGCGCTCGTCGACAAGTGCGAAGCCGAAGGCAAGTTCCGCGGGATCGTCGACTACGACCTGCTGCGCAGCCGCTATCTCGATTTCGGCGGCATCCGCATCGAAGACGACCTGCTGGTGACCGACACCGGCTGCCGCATCCTCGGCGACCGTACGATCCCCGTGACGGTCGAAGAGCTGGAAGCCGTCGTCGGCCGGTAGACGTATGCGCACGGTCGTCCTCTTCCCCACGGCGGGCGAAGCCGAGGCTTTCCGGCGCCGCTGTCCCGGCGTCGCGTACCGCATCACGGGCGTAGGCCCTGCCGCTGCTGCCGCCGCGACGGCGCGTGCGATCGTCGACGAACGCCCCGATCTGCTGCTGCTGGCGGGCATCGCCGGCGTCTATCCCGCATCGGAGGTTGCCGTCGGCGAGGTCGTCGCCGTCGCCGAGGAGCGCGTGGAGGGATTGCCGGAACGGTACGCCGACGTCTATCGTCCGACGTTCGCTGTTCCGGGCTGCGCGGCGGTTTCTTTAACAGCGTCGCACGCAGCGGGGCGGCACCTGCCGGAGCCGAGGTGGAGAACATGGAGGGGGCGGCGTTCTTCGCCGTCGCTGCGGCGCTGGGCGTACCGGCCGCCGAGGTGCGTGCCGTCTCCAACCGCGTGGGAGAACCCTTCGGCGTGTGGCGCGTAGCCGATGCCTGCGAGGCGCTGGCACGGGAGTTGGCGCTGCTCGTCGGCGAAATCGGATCCGTCTCTTCGCAGGATCGACTTCCCCTTCGCCGATCCGCCGGGGGGGTGTCAGAAAGGGGAGATAAACTTGAAATTCAAACCGATAGGCTTATGAAAACATCTACCAAATGGATGATCGGCATCGCCGCCGCGCTGGTGCTCTTCTTCCTCCTGATTTTCTATTCGAGCGAGATCTACGTCTGGGCCATGGGCAAGATCACGACGCTCGTCATCTGGGCCGTGATCTTCCTGGCGGGCTTCCTGATCGGCCGTTTCGGCGGCCGGAGCAGGTCGGAGAAGGCGGTCACGAAAAAACGGCTTTCGGCCGACGACGATGACTGACCGGTTGCGCCTCCGTATTTCGCCCTGCCCCAACGATACGTTCATGTTCGAGGCATTGCTCAACGGTCGTATCTCGACGCAGGGCCTCGCGTTCGAGGTCGGATTCCAGGATATCGAGGAGCTGAATGAAGGCGTCTCGTCGCCCGACGGACCCGATATTTCGAAGATCAGCTATGCCGTGCTGCCGGCCGTCGTCGACCGTTATGCGCTGCTCGACAGCGGATCGGCACTCGGACGGGGCAACGGGCAGTTGCTCGTGCGGCGCCGCGGCGACCGGTCGCCGATCCGGCGCGTAGCCATTCCGGGCGAACTCACGACGGCCAATGCCATGCTGCTGCGCTTTTTTCCCTCGATCGTCGACCGTACGCCGGTGCTCTTTTCCGAGATCGCCGCAGCGGTCGAACGGGGTGCGTTCGACGCGGGCGTACTCATTCACGAAGGGCGTTTTACCTACGAGCGGCACAATCTGGAACTGGTGGCCGATCTGGGAGCGTTGTGGGAGCGGCAGACGGGGCTGCCGCTGCCGTTGGGCGGCATCGTGGCGAGTCGGGAACTGCCGGCGGAGGTGCGTCGCACCTTCGATCGGGTGTTGCACGACAGCATCGCCTACGCGCTCGAACACCCGACGGTGTCGCGGCCGTTCGTCAGGGAACACGCTCGTGAGTTGGACGACGAGGTGATCGACCGTCATATCGCGCTCTTCGTCAATCGTTACTCGCTTGCATTGGGCGAGGAGGGGCGTCGGGCGGTGCGCGAACTGACCGGACTTCCCGATCTGCGGTTGGGCTGGGAACCCCTGCACGGGAGTTGACCGACGCGGGCTTTCCGCCGCCGGAAACGGTTTTCACCCCTGCTGCGATACATTGCAGCAGGGGTGATTTCGTGTGCGCCCGGTCCGGGTGCGTATGTTGCCGTCGATTTCCGGATCGGTCGCTGCATAGAGAAGGCGGTGCGGCGGATGTCGCTGCGGATCAAAGGGTATGGACGACGATCAGCCCTTCGCGCAGTTCCAGCCGCATCGGGATCGGTTCGCCGCCGCGGACGCGGCCGACGACCTCGCCCGCCGCGAAGTCGATCCGTTCGATCGCAAGGTCGCGCAGCAGGTCGAGTCCGCGACGGCGGGCCAGCTTGTAGAGCGTCTCCTTGGCGCACCAGACCACGCCCGCCACGTGCGGATCGTCGCCGAGTGCGGCTTCGGCCGGAGTAAGGAAATGCGCCGCCGCACGGGTGAAACGACGTGTCTCGGATTCGATGTCTACCGCACAGGGGCGGTCGGAGATCACGACGGCCGCGTGCCCGCCCCCGTGCGAGACGCCGATATGGCGCGGATCGCCGATCAGTACGGGGCCGCCCGCGGCGTCGTAGCCGATCGGCACGGCACCCAGTTCGCGGTAGACGACGGCGCGCCATGTGAGGTATTCGGCCTGTCGGCGGGGCGGAAATGCGGCCGCAGCGGCCCAATCGGCATCGGTCACCTGCCCGCGAAGCGTGTCGGGCGAAGCCAGCGGGGCGAGGATGCAGCGGAGGGTCATCTTTTCGGGATTGAGCGGGTTGGGGAATCCGGTGCGCGGCCGTCTATTCGGGCAGCGTCACCTGTACCTTGTCGATGCGTCGGCCTTCGATCGTGTGGGCCGTGAAACGGAGGTCGTGCGTGGTCACGGCATCGCCCTTTTTCAGAAAATCGCGCTTGATTTCGAGCATCAGTCCCGCCAGCGTCTCGGCCTCGCCCTTGACGTCGGCGAAGGTGTTTTCGGGCAGTTGCAGGATGCGTTCGAAGTCGCCGATGTGGGTCTTGCCGTCGAAGAGGTAGTTGCGGTCGTCGAGCTTGGTGTAGGCGCTTTCGACGGCGTCGCTTCGTCCGAAATTCGCCGACGATCTCTTCGAGAATATCTTCGAGCGAGACGATGCCCAGCGTCGAACCGTATTCGTCGACCACGACGGCCATGTGTACCTTTTGTTCGACTGAAACTCTTCCAGCAGGTCGTTGATCTTCTTGTGTTCGGGCACGAAATAGGCTTTTCGCAACAGTTGTTGCCAGCCGAATTCGTCGCCGTTGTTGATGTAGGGCAGCAGATCCTTGACGTAGAGGATTCCCTTGATATTGTCCAGATCCTCGTCGCAGACCGGAATGCGCGAGAAGCCCGAAGCGATGATGCGTTCCTTGACGCTCAGGTAGTTGTCGCCGATTCCGACGGCGACGACATCCACGCGGGGGACGCATGATCTCCTGCACCTCGGTGTTGGCGAACTTGACGATGCCCGAGAGCATGTTGTGCTCCTCGGCCGAGGCGGTGGCGGTCATGTCGACGGCGTCGGCCAGCTCGTCGAGCGAAATCTCGTTGCGACGCGCGGCGTGTTCGCTGATCGTGCTGCTCGTGCGGATCAGGATGTAGGCGAAGGGGCGCATCAGCCAGCGCATCAGCAGGATGGGGCGCGCTACCGTACGGGCGAACCGCAGGGGGCGGCTCTGGGCGAATACCTTGGGGATGATCTCGCCGAAAAGCAGCAGCAGGAAAGTGGCGATGACCGATTCGAAGAGAAAGCGCATGCCGGCCGAGCCGAACGTGAAGAGCAGGTTGATGATGCGTGCGGCCAAGATGACGATGCAGATGTTCACCAGATTGTTGACCACCAGAATCGTAGCGAGCAGTTGATCGACGTCGCCGAGCAGCCGCAGAATGGCGTCGTTCGAAGATTTTTCGGGATGTGCCTTGATGTCCCGTATGTCGTGCGGCGTGAGCGAGAAAAACGACGTCTCGGCGCCCGAAACGAGGGCCGAGACCGCCAGCAGGCACACCGCGACCGCTCCCGGCAGGAGCAGACCGATGTCTACGGGGTTGAGTGTGACCAGACTGCCTTCCAAATTCGTCTATTTTCGTTTTGCACTGCCTGCCGACGGATCAGTCGAAGAGCGAGCCGCCCTTCTCCTGCGGAGGTTTCGCCGCGGCGTCGCCCTCCTCCTTGAGCACCTCCTTGCGGCTGGTCGAGGTCTCGACGATCAGCTCGGCCTTGCGCGTCCGGTAGGCCGGTACGGCCAGTTGCGCCTCGATGTTCTTGTAACGTGTCGGCCGTTCGCCCAGCATCACCTGCGTCATGGGCCGCAGCGTCGGCACGGGGCGCGGTTTGATCGGTTCGAGCACCGTGTTCTCTTCGCGGGGCTGCGCGGCGAGGACGTCGGCGGGCGGGACGACCGGTTTCGCGGCGCGCTCGATCGCCGCGCTGTCGAATCCCGTCGCCACGACGACCAGCTCGATGCGCCGCCCCAGCTGCGGTTTGACGCTCGTGCCCCAGATGATGTTGGCGTCGTGCACCGTGCCGTCGGGGGCCTGTACGCTGGCGTGCGACTGGATGTATTTCAGGATCTCCATCACCTCGTCCAGCGCCAGCGAATCGGCGTCGGAGGTCGAGATGTTCAGCAGGATGTTTTTCGCGCCCGATATGAGCGTATGGTCGAGCAGCGGCGATTCGAGCGACGCGCGGGCCACCTCCGCGGCACGGTGCTCGCCTTCGGCCGTAGCCACCGACATGTGGGCGCGGCCGCTGTCGCGCATCACCTTCGACACGTCGGCGAAGTCGACGTTGACCATGTCGCTTTCGACGGTGATGATCTCGGCGATGCCCTTGGCAGCCGATGCGAGGATGTCGTCGGCCTTGCCGAAGGCCTGTTTGAGCGAGAGGCGGCCGTACATCTCGACGATGTTCTCGTTGTTGATGACCAATAGCGAATCGACGTTGCGGCTCAGCTCCTCGATGCCCCGAAAGGCCTGTTCGTAGCGGATCTTGCCCTCGACGGCCAGCGGCGAGGTGACGATACCGACGGTGAGGATGCCCATTTCATGCGCCAGTTTGGCGATTACGGGCGATGCGCCCGTGCCCGTGCCGCCGCCCATACCGGCCGTCACGAAGAGCATCCGCGTGCCGGCCGCTTCGAGCCTGCGGCGGATGTCGTCGAGCGATTCGATGGCCGCCTTGCGTCCGTTTTCGGGATCGTTGCCCGCACCGAGACCTTCGCGCCCCAGCTGCACCTTCTCCTCGACGGGACTGTTGTCCAACGCCTGTGCGTCGGTGTTGCAGACCATGAACCCGACATCCTTGATGCCGAGGTTCCACATGTGGTTCACGGCGTTGCCGCCGGCACCGCCGACGCCCACCACCATGATTATCGAAGATTTATCTTTTGCCGCAGCAATTTCGTTTCATCAGATCGTCACTCATAATTCCTTAACCTCTTTTTCGTCGGGCGTTCGTTCCGGTTGCCGGCCGGTTTTGCGTTTTCTCGTTCATATTGTTTCGGCTTCCCGCCGCCTTGCCCGGTCGGGCGACTCAGATCTCTTCGTCTTCCGATCCGGTGAAGAAGTCGTCCAGGCGGGTTCCCAACTTCTGTTTGAGCTTGTCGAGCAGGCCCCGTTTCCGGACGATGCGGCGTCTCGGCGGTTTCGGCTGCGGCCTGCGCCGCCCCTTCCGTTGCGGCGTTCGCCGCGGGAGTCGTCGGCGGGGGAGTCGGTGCGGCCGCGGGCCGCGGTGTGTAGGGCGCTGCCGAAACGCCTGTCGCGGGCTTCCCGGCAGGGGGTCGCGCGCGGGATCGTCGGCCCGGCGGACTGTGCCGCACCTCCCTGACGCGGGATATCGGTCACGGCGCAGTCGCCGTGGGCGGCGCCCGCGGGCAGCAGTCCGACGGCCGTCGAGTAGGCCGGCGAAGCGACCTTTTCCCGCGACGTCTCGTCGACGGCCTCCTCGGCTGTGCCGATGCGGACCTCCATGCCCGTTACGCGGCGGAACAGTTCGTCGATATGTTGCAACTGCGCCGAGCCGCCCGTCAGCACGATGCCGTAGGCCAGCTTGTCGCCGAATCCCGAATCCCGGATCTCCTGCGCGACGTATTCGGCGATGTCGCGGGCGCGCGATTCGATCACCACGGCCAGGTTGTGCAGCAGGATATCCTTGGTCTCCCTTTGGCGGTGCGTCCCTTGACGCTCACCATCTTGTTTTCGGGTGCCAGCTCGGCGACCGCCGAACCGAATTTGCGTTTGAGGCTGTCCACGTGGCGTTCGAGGATGCCCAGCGTGCGGATGTCGTTGTTGATCGCCCCCGCCCCCATGGGGATGGTGGCGATGTAGCGCGGCACGTTGCGGTAGTAGACCGCCACGTCGGTCACGCCGCCGCCGATGTTGACCACGGCCGCACCCTCCTCCTTCTCGTCCGCCGAGAGGACGGCGGCGCCCGTCACCAGCGCGTTGGCGTACATCCCCAGCGAGCGGATGCCCAGCCGGCGCAGCGCCAGGTTGAGCCGTTCGATCGGGGTTTTGGCGCAAAGGATGAAGTTGAAGGTCGATGCGAGCCGCTTGCCGAACGATCCGACGGGGTCGGCCACCTCCTGGTTTTCGTCCACGAGGTAGTTTTGCGGGATGCGCTCCATGATCGTCTCGTCGTCGGGAGCCTGCACGTTGCGCATACGGTCGAACAGCGCCTCCACGTCGGTGCGGTTGACGCCGTTCTGCGGATCGGAGGTGAAGACGTGGTCGGTGTGGCGGGCGCAGCGCACGAAATCGCCCGAAATGCCGGTGTAGGCTTCGGTGATGCGGATGCCCAGCTCCTCGCCAACGGCCTCGACGGCCGCCTTGATGGAATTGCTCACCTGCTCGATATTCGTAATCATGCCCGCCTTCACTCCCTGCGAAGGTTTCGAGACGATGCTGCGGACGACCGGACGTCCCTCGGCGTCGCGTTCGGCGACGGCCACCACGACGTTCGACGATCCCAGGTCGATTGCGACGATGTAATTCTTCTTCTCCACGTTTGTCAACTTTGTTTCATCGGGCGTTTGCCTTGCGGGCGGTCTTTCGGCCGCCGCTCCGGTGCAGACGCTCTATTTTGTGCACACCACTTGTTCTTTGTATTTGACGTTGATCGTGCGGTACTCTTCCCATCCGATGTTCCGCAATCCGCGGCGGTAGAACGTCAGCAGTTTCGCGAGTTTCTCCTCCGCGTCGTCGGGGCTGCCGAAGATCACCGTATGGCTGCCCGTGCGGGGTACCAGTTCGATCTCGGGCGCTCCGTCCGGGCCTTTCGCCACGACGATCTGGACGATCTCCGATCGCCAGAAATCGTCCTTTTCGACGAGCACCACAAAGTTAAGCAGTTTCAGGAAATCTTCGTAGCTTTTCCGCAACTTTTTTTGTTTTTCCCGTTCGGCCGCCTGCCGGGCGGAGATTTTATCGATGCGCTCCTGCAAGACCCGCGCCGTATAGCGGTATTCGCGGCGCAGCCGCGCCTTTTTTCACGCAGCTCCTTCACGCGGCGCTCGAAATTTTCGCGGCGTTCGAACAGCCCTTTCTTGATCGTCATGCGCCGCAGCGCCTTGATGTTTTCGTCGTTCTCGCGCTCGGCGCGGTAGAGCGGGTATTTTTCGCGTTCGATCTCGGCGATGCGGCCCTCCGATTCGGCGATCCGCGCGGCGGTGTAATCCGCTATCGATCCCGTGTAGGAGGCCGGAGCGGGCGGGGCGTAGGAACCGGTCATCACCGGAACGTAGAGCGCCGACGACTGCGGCGCCGCGAAGAGATACCCTTCGTCGGTGGCGTAGGCGTTGTAGCCGTCGAACAGCAGCCGCACGACGGGACGACGCTGGCGCACGGCGATGCGCAGCACGCCGCCGTAGTCGATCGAGGCGGTGGCGTCGGCCACGAACCCGTTGCGCAGGATCAGTCCTTCGATGCTCCGCAGGTCGACCTCGCGCGCCGCCGCACCGACGGTTTTCACGCCGCTGCGCGCCAGCCACTGCCGTACTGCGCCGCCCGTGACGAGCTGCCCGTGCGACGAACTGTCGGCGATCTCGATATCGAGCCGCTGCACGACGAGCTGTCGCCGGTGAGTCCGCACCCGTGCGGCCGAGTAGACGATGTACCCGGCCACGGCGGCCCACAGCAGCCCGATGAGCGTGTATCGCAGCGGTCTGGGCATCCGTCAGGCTTTTTACGCAATACGTCCGCCACGGCATCGCAGCAGGCGTCGATGTTGCCCGCCCCGAAGCTGACGACCACGTCGGTCGCGGCTGCGCCGAGCGTCGCCGCCAGCGCTTCGCGGCCGACGATGCGGCACGGTACGGTGACCCGTTCGGCGAGGATCTCGGAGGCGATGCCCTCGATCGGCTCCTCGCGTGCGGGATAGATCGGCAGCAGCAGCACTTCGTCGGCCTGCGACAGCGCCTCGGCGAACTCGCGGTAGAAGTCGCGCGTGCGGGTGTAGAGGTGCGGCTGGAAGACCGCCGTCACGCGCCGGCCGGGAAACATCCGCCGCACCGAGGTGAGCGCGGCGGCCAGTTCGCGCGGATGGTGGGCATAGTCGTCCATGTAGACCTGCCGCGGGGTGTTGACATAGAATTCGAAGCGGCGTTTGACCCCCTCGAAGGCCGCCAGCGCACGCCGCAGTCGCTCTGTGTCGAGCGTCCCTCCTTCGGCGCACCACATCGCCGCGACGGCCGCGACGGCGTTTTCGACGTTGACCCAGCCGGGGATCCCCAACGTGCAGTCGGCGATCACACCCGACGGCGTGACCAAATCGTAGCGGTAGTGCCCGCCCTCGATGAGCCGCACGTCGCGGGCGTAGAAGTCGCAGGGGTGTCGTAGGCGTAGCGGGTAGACCGTGATGGCGTCGTTGCGCAGCGCCACGTCGACGCCTGCTTTGAGTACCAGCGCGCCGCCCGGCCGGATGCGCTCGATGAACTGTGCGAAGGCCTCCTTCACGGCTTCGTGGGTGCCGTAGATGTCGAGATGGTCGGCGTCTACGGCCGTGACGACCGCCACGTCGGGCCGCAGGCGGAGGAACGAGCGGTCGAACTCGTCGGCTTCGACTGCGAGCCGCGGCCCGTCGCCCAGCACCAGATTGCTGCCGAAGTTTTTCGAGATGCCGCCCAGAAAGGCGCTTCCGGCCCCTTCGACCTCGCGGTTGAGCCATGCGACGAGCGTCGAGGTGGTGGTCTTGCCGTGCGTGCCGGCCACGGCCATCACGTATTTGCCGGCCGAGGGTGGCCCAGCATCTGCGACCGTTTCTCGACGGTGAAGCCGTGGTCTCGGAACCAGCTCAGTTCGGAGTGGTCGTCCGGCACGGCGGGGGTGTAGACCACCACGGTGCCCTCCCGCTCGCGGAACGGGGCGGGAATGGCCGCCGTGTCGTCCGTGTAGTGAATGGCGGCTCCCTCGGCTGCGAGCGCCTCGGTGAGTGCCGACTGCGTGCGGTCGTAACCGGCCACCTCGCGGCCTTCGTGGAGGAAATAGCGGGCCAGCGCGCTCATGCCGATACCGCCGATGCCGATGAAATAGATGCGTTGTATCTCCATCTTACCAGATTTTTTCGATTTCGTCGACGATCCGTTCCGCCGCGTCGGGCACGGCCAGCGCCGCGATGTTGCGGGCGAGCAGCGTCCTCCGTGCGGGGTCGGCGAGCAGTTCGCCCGCCGTCTCCATGGCCCGTGCGGGCGCTTCGGCGTCGGCGACCAGAACGGCAGCCTGCCGGTCGACGAGTGCCTGCGCGTTCTTGGTCTGGTGATCTTCGGCCACGTTGGGCGAGGGGACGAAGAGCGTGGGCTTGCCCACCAGACACAGCTCCGAGACGGAGCAGGCGCCGCTGCGCGACACTACGACGTCGGCCGCGGCATAGGCGCGGTCCATACGGTCGATGAAGGCTCCCTGCCAGACGCCCGGCGCGGGATGTTCTTCGAGAAAGCGCCGCATCTCGGCCTCGTAATATTTGCCCGTCTGCCAGATCACTTGGAACGGCGGCCGGAACTCCTGTCGCGCGAGCCACGCCTTCATCGTCTCGTTGAGCGTGCGGCAGCCCAGCGAGCCGCCCACGACGAGCACCGTGGGGCGTGCGGCGTCCAATCCGAAAGCGGCCGCTCCTTCCAGCCGGTCGGCCTCGGTCGGCACGGCGAAGCGTCCGCGCAGGGATTTCCCGTGTGCACGATCCGCTCGGCGGGGAAGAAGCGCTCCATGCCGTCGTAGGCCACGCAGATACGCCGCGCACCGCGTGCGAGGATCTTGTTCGTCAGACCGGCGTAGGAGTTCTGCTCCTGGATGAGCGTCGGGATTCCCCGATCGCTGCGCGGCCCACAGCACGGGCCCCGAGGCGTAGCCGCCGAATCCCACCACGACGTCGGCGCCGAACTCGCGGATCGTGCGCCGCGCGGCCGACGCTTTTGAGTACCTTGAAGGGCAGCGCCAGATTCGACAGCGCGAACCGCCGTTGCAGTCCCGCCGTCGGCAGCCCTACGATGCGGTAGCCCAGCGCCGGAATCTTCTCCATCTCCATTTTGCCTTCGGCGCCGACGAAGAGCAGTTCCACCCCGTCGCCGCAGCGGCGTTGAAGTGCTTCGGCCACCGCGACGGCCGGATAGATGTGGCCGCCTGTGCCGCCGCCCGAAAGAATGATGCGTTTTATCATATCGTTTTTGTCAGTCAAGATAGTATTTTTTCTTTTCATCCTGCGTCAACGGCCGGCCTTCGAACCGTTCGCGGGTTCTGTCCATCAGCTCCTGCAAAGGTTCGAATTCCCAGATTACGACATTATTGTCATCGCCGGAAACGAGCTGTTTTGCGTTGGGGCTGAATGATACGGCATTCCAAGATAATCCCGATTTTTGAAACACGGCTCCGGATTCTACATCAAAGATGCGCACGTCAAAATCGGCGTCGGCCGTAACGACCAGCTTCCCGTCGGGACTGAAAGCGGCGGATCTGACATCATTGCTATATTCTTCAAACCGGTGAATCTCTTCGCCCGTTTCTGCATTCCAGATGCGCACGGTTTTGTCGTCGGAAGCCGAAACGATCCGCTTCCCGTCGGGACTGAATGCGGCGGAATTTACCTGATCGGTATGCTTCTCGAATTTGCGGATCTCCTTACCTGTTTCGACGTCCCAGATACGCACGGTATTATCGGCAGATGCGGAAACGATCCGTTTCCCGTCGGGGCTGAATGCGGCGGAACTTACATATGCGGTATGCCCCACAAGACTGAGAATCTCCTCGCCTGTTTCAGTATCCCAAATACACACGGGGTTATTTTTTCTGAGTATATGAAAGCTGAAACGATTTGCTTTCCGTCGGGACTGAATGTCGCGAAGTTTACAGAATCACCCGTATCGAGTTTGCGGATCTCCTTTCCGGATAACGTATTCCAGATGCGCACGGTATGATCGGAGGAGGCCGAAACGATCCGTTCCCCGTCGGGGCTGAACGCTGCGGAAAACACACGATTGGTATGCCCTTCGAGTTTACGGATCTCTTTGCCTGTTTCGACGTTCCAGATACGCACGGTATTATCCCAGGATGCGGAAACGATCTGTTTTCCGTCGGGACTGAATGTCGTAAAATAAACCTCGGAAGTATGCCCTTTTAACCTTCGGAGTTTCTTAATTTCGGGATGAAGGCGGACGCCCCAGATACGCACGGTATTATCGTCGGAAGCAGATATGATCCGCTTCCCGTCGGGGCTGAATGCGACGGAGTTTACATAATGGGTATGTCCTTCGAGTTGGCGGATCTCCTTTCCGGATTGTGCATTCCATATACGCACGGTCTTATCATAAGATGCGGAAACGATCCCTTTCCCATTGGGGCTGAACGCTGCGGAGTATACAGAGCCGGTATGTCCCACAAGACAGGACACCTCCTTGCCTGTTTCAGCATCCCAGATGCGCGCGGTATCATCCGTAGATGCTGTAACGATTTGTTTCCCATCGGGACTGAATGCGGCGGAATTTACACGATCGGTATGTCCTTCGAGTCTGCGAATCTCCTTTTTCGTCTCGACGTCCCAGATATAGACCGTTTTATCACTGGACGCCAGAACGATCCGTTTCCCGTCGGGGCTGAATGCGAGGGAAGTTATGGATCCTCCAATTTCACCTTGGAACTCATTTTTCCATGTTTCAAAATTCCAAAAATTTAGATTGGAGCCTCCGAATATGTAGGCAAAGATTCTCCCGTCGGGACTGAATGCCGCGATACGTCCCATTGGGTAATCAATCTCTCTCCCATCCCACAAGTACTCAAGCTTGATCTCTTTCCATGTCTCGATATCCCAATAGCGCAACCTGCGTTCGTCAGCGAATAGTATCCGTTTTCCGTCGGGGCTGAATGCTACGAAGTCTTTTTTGTCTTTGCCTGTGAACCTGCGGATCTCCGCGCCGGATTCTGCATCCCAGACGCGGACGGTCTTGTCTTCCGATGCGGTGGCGAACCGCTTCCCGTCCGGGCTGAATACGGCACAGGAAACTCTGTCGGTATGCCCCCTTATGATCGCGGGCGTTTTTCCGTCGGCGACCCGCAGGGCCGCCTCCGCTTCAGGGGCAGTAGGGGCGGTCTTCGGGATCGCCCAGTCTTTCGGAAGCGCCTGCAAAGCCAGAAGCCGGGCCAGGTAGGAGTCGCCCCGATCGGCAAGGTCCGTCGCTTTTTCGGCCAGGAACCGGCTTTGGATCAGTTGCAGTCTGTTCCGCTCCTCCCGCTTGCGGCGCTCCGCTTCGATCTTCTCCTTTTCGTAACGTTGCCAGAGCTCGTCGAAACCGATGCGCAGCATGCCGGCCAAGGTCTTGATGAAGGCCTTGTCGCGTCCGGTCTCGTTCACGTTGCCGCCGATCCGCTCCCTGCTGGCCGGCAGATCGCGCAGGATCGCGGGGAAGCACTCCCTCCGCTGCGCGGGCGGCGTGGGGGGTGCCTTCGACGATGAACGGAAATACGTTGTCGATGTTGTCGAATCCTTTTCGTCTGCCGATTTCGATGAAATCGGAGACCTCCTTGTTCACCCATTCGGATTTCGCCGACAGCGGGGAGCAGACGACGATGAGATGTGCGGACGCTTCGAGCGCCTCGTGGATTTGGGCCGGCAGGTTTCCCGCACTCAGCTCGTCGACATCCCGGAAGATCGGCCCGAATTCGGTCGGCAAATCCGGTCGCCCGTTCAATGTCGACGGCAAACGATAGTGCTCGAATTCGTGTTGGAGCCATGCCGCCCACTCCTCGTCTTCGCGTTTGTAACTTATGAATGCGTAGTATTTATGTTTGTCGTTCATGGTCGTTGTCTGAAATTTACCGTCCCCACGACTCGCGGTCGAGCGAGCGGTAGCCGATCGCCTCGGCGATCTGCGTCGTGCCGATCCGCTCGTCGCCCGCCAGATCGGCGATCGTGCGCGCCACTTTCAGGATGCGGTCGTAGGCGCGTGCCGAGAGGCTGAGCTGTTCCATGGCCCGTTCGAGCAGCGTGCGCGCTTCGGCGTCGATCGGGCAGTATTCGTGCACCATACGGCCTGTCATCATCGCGTTGGTGTAGACGCCGGCCACGCCCCTGAATCGGTCGCGCTGCACTTCGCGGGCGCGGACGACCCGCCGGCGGATCGCGGCGCTCGGTTCGCCGCGTTCGGCGGAGGCCATCTCCTGAATCGATACCGGCGTCACCTCGATGTGCAGGTCGATGCGGTCCATGAGCGGGCCGGAGATACGGCCCAGATAGCGATGTACGGCGCCCGGCGGGCAGGTGCATTCGCGCGTAGGATGGTTGTAGTAGCCGCACGGGCAGGGATTCATCGCCGCCACCAGCGTGAAGTTGGCCGGATACTCGACGCTGTAACGCGCCCGCGAGACGGTGATGCGCCGCTCTTCGAGGGGCTGCCGGAGCACTTCGAGCACGTTGCGTGGCCGAATTCGGGCAGCTCGTCCAGAAAGAGGATGCCGTTGTGCGCCAGCGACACTTCGCCCGGACGGGGCGACTGTCCGCCGCCGATGAGCGCCACCTGCGACGTGAGGTGGTGCGGTGCGCGGAAGGGCCGTTCGGCGAGCAGGCCGCGGTGCGCTCCGATCTTGCCCGCGACGGAGTGGATCTTGGTCGTTTCGAGCGCTTCGTCGAGCGTCAGCGGCGGCAGAATGGAGGGCAGCCGCGAGGCGAGCATGCTCTTGCCCGAGCCGGGCGGGCCGATCATCAGCACGTTGTGGCCGCCCGCCGCCGCGATTTCGAGCGCCCGCTTGACGGCCGCCTGCCCCTTGACGTCGGCGAAATCTTCGGCGTAGCCGCCCTCTTCCTCCGCGAAGGCGGCGGGAGCTGCCGCCGGTGCGATCGTCCGGTCGCCGCGCAGGTACTCCACCGTCTCGCCCAGCGATGCCGCACCGATCACCTCCACGCCCTCGACCACGGCCGCTTCGCAGGCGTTGTCGCACGGGACGATCAGACGCCGCAGCCCCTCTTCGCGGGCCTTGACGGCCATCGGAAGGATGCCGCGCACGGGTTTGAGCGTCCCGTCGAGCGACAGTTCGCCCGCCAGCATCGTCCCGTCGAGCGCCTCGGCCGGAACCTGCTCCGTGGCGGCGAGGATGCCCACGGCGATCGGCAGGTCGAAACCCGCCCCCTCCTTGCGCAGATCGGCCGGAGCGAGGTTGACCACCAGCTTCTTGCCCGTCATCCGCAGCCCCGTGTTTTCGAAGGCCGAGCGGATGCGCTGTTCGCTCTCCTTGACGGCGTTGTCGGGCAGCCCGACCAGAAAGAGGCCCAGTTGTCCGGCCGCGGCGACGTTGACCTCGACCGAGACCGTCACGGCGTCGATGCCTGCGACGGCTCCTGCTGCGATACGGACGAACATGGCCTTAGAAGGGGGCTTCGTCGCCGAGCGGGCGGGGCGTGATGTCGAATTCGGTGGAGACCATCGATGCGGGGCCGGGGGCGAAGCCTGCCGGTGCGTTCGAATCGCTGGCGAAATCGTCGTACTGCTGTCCCGGTGCGGGCGCGCCGCCCGGCAGCAGGTCGGCGTCGTCGATGTCGGCGAAGCGCGCCTGATCTTTCAGGAAGCGCAGCTTGACGTCGGTCACGGCGCCGTTACGGTGCTTGGCGATGATCAGCTCGGCCATACCCGCCGTGGGCATTCCGTTCTCGTCCTGGTTGATGCCGTAGTATTCGGGACGGTGGATGAAGGCCACGATGTCGGCGTCCTGCTCGATGGCGCCCGACTCGCGCAGGTCCGACAGCTGCGGCCGCTTCGAGCCGCCGCGCAACTCGGTCGAACGGTTCAGCTGCGAAAGGGCGATGATCGGGACGTTGAGCTCCTTGGCGATGGCTTTGAGCGTGCGCGAGATGAACGACACCTCCTGCTCGCGGTTGCCTCCCTTGGCGGCCACGAAGACTGGCAACTCCCGGCAACCT
>VOFK01000254.1_pt1 | contig 31698 bp, 60 predicted proteins | sample 5384121 | NCBI WGS metagenome assembly VOFK01 (sample SAMN12384730, study PRJNA508395) | human gut metagenome | isolation source: healthy gut J | host: Homo sapiens | reverse complement strand
TTTACTCAAATAGTTATCCCACGATTCACACAACTTTTTATAAGAATTATCAATGAAATTCTTTTCTCTGCAATGATGTACACTTCTTTTTTACTGCGTCCTCTGTCATAGCTGTTCCGAGAAAATATTTACTTTTTTTTCTCCTGCTTTCAAATCTAAATCTATTTGCAATGCAAAACACGGATCACCGCCGTAAAGAGTAGAATTTGTGCATTTTCCTTTTTCAACATCCTCTGCGGATTTTTTTCTCACTTCTGTACGAGCCTACAAATTCATCTCTGTCACAGTCAAATGCAGTTGTCGGTACATCTGTTGCAAAAATATACCAAAGGTGTTTGGTCAGGTTTCGGTTGGTCCTCAACACCGTATTTATAAACTAAAAATATCACCCATATTGTAAGCAGTTAATTGATGTTTGTTATAGCACTGCCATTGTAATTCACGCATAAATTCCATCATACCCAGTTCAACATACGGAAAAACAGTAATTTTGCGGTCAGAATTTGATTTTTATCTTTAAATTCCATATAAGTGCATTTTCATATTCACCGACAAAATATGTACTTGTTATTTCAAGTCCATTCTTTTCAGCCTCAAATCTTGTATATCCCATACCGTGTGTGGAACTCCACTTATCAGGCTTTGACTTGCACGGTTCGTTTGTCGGACACCAAATATCGTCATTATCCTTGATATATGTATAAAATCCGCTTCTGTCGGTTTGGTAAATGGAAGAAACGATAATGATTAATTCTCCATATTTGAGGAGATTTATAAAAAAGCAACACCTCCGCCGGCTTGTGAAATCATTGTATGAAACGTACCGTTTGAAAGGTAATTCATCCATGGTGTAGGTGTATTATATTTGTTAAATGTTATTTCCTGTCATTAAATTTATACATTTTTGTCTACCTTTCTATACATTTTTGCAGTCTCATTTGCACAATGTTGTGCAATAGTCATTTCACTGCAACTGACACTTTCATCAAATTCATTAAAAGTATTTCCAATACAGCTTTTGCCTGTCAACATCTCGTACCATATATATCCCAAAGCCAGTCTTCCTACGCCAAAAGAAGAATGAAATGTATCACGATGGATTTCTCTATACCGATTTTATAAGGTTCTGAAAAGTTTCACCGCTTGGGATAATTTCTACATTTCAAATATCCTTTGCGGCTTGTTCATATGCTGATTTTAAATCAGCAAACATTTCAATTTGATCTTTGTATTTCATTTCTTCATTAAGTCTTTTTGCTGTTTTGCTCATATGCCCAAGTTTGATGTATCATAATTTTTTTGCTTTCGGTGCGTGAATATGTACATAATCGGCAATCGTATTCAGATACGGCTGATATGTGTTATAATCAACGCTAAGCGAACTGGCTTGTTGCAATGTTACAACATCCCAAATATCGCTTTGAAGAGCTTGTTTTATTGACACTTTTATGCCTGTTCTCACACCGTTAAATTCAAAATCATAATCCGCTGCGTCATTATGTATATTTGCATAATGTCTTGAAAGCGGACAACCGCCTATGAACAAATTAACCGTTTTCATATCCACACCGTCCGCTTTTTGCTATTCCGTGTAAATAACGCATTGCGTCGTTTGAAAAACTGTTTCCTATAGCTAACACTTTCATTTTGTTTCCTCATTCAAACACAACCATCTGATGACACTCTATCTTATCTAATTTTACTGATATATAGCCATCATCATAAGTAAAATCTATATCTTCCTTTTTTGAGGTGCAAGATATACTTTGTTTATTTTCTTATCAGTTTTGATAGCTAATTCAACGTTGTATATCGGCAATATATCCTCGATTACTTCTATACCGTTTCCTAGTTTTACGGACTTGCATATAGCAAATGACATATTAACCTGTCATTCTGTTTCATCAAAGTTACTATTCCTTGTGCAGGAAGATTTGTTTTTAAAGTCTTTGCGCTGTCAAGCAATCTGTCAAGAGCGAATATTGCCATTTGTTTCAAATGCAATTCGCCCGCTTTGAGCATAATCGGCAAATATATTCCACGCAATATATATTCCGTCTTTGCCCTCTGTCATTCCCGCACCGCCGTATTCACAGCTGTTTGAGTATGCTGATGTGAGCAGAAATGTGCTCTTGTACGGTTAAAATAAGGATTTTCTTTATTCCGAGTTCGTTACCGATACAACGAATTTTCGCCGTTGCCGTACATTATATATCCGGTATCACCCATACCTTTTTTTTTTTTCTAAAGGTCTGAAATAATCCGGTTTATACGGATTTTCTTTTTATCCGTTCAGCACCGAGATTAAGGCAAAATTCATTGCTGTTTTCATACAGTGCAGATTTACCTGTTGCAAGAACTTTTCCTCCGCAATCACAAAATTCTCTTAAACGTTTTGCAAAATCAATATCAGCGCGGATAACATCAGGCAAAATTATAACTTTGTATTTACTTAAATCCGACTCAAAGTCAATAACGTCAAACAAATATTTGCCCTCAAGCATAATACGGCATACACCGCTTCCCGAATCATCAACCTTTGTCATTTGCCCTGTACTCAAATCACCGACATATGCCTCAGGACTGATTATTGCAATATCTGCTACCGATTCAACATTATCAAGCCATTCTTCTTTTTTCTTCCAATTCTGAATATGCAGAGCCTATCAAGTCGTATGTTACCATATCCATTTCACCGCTCGGTGAAAAAGTTGATCTCCTACAGAACATTTTGCACCGTTTGCGGCGGCAAGTGCCACTTCAAACCTAAGTGCATTAGGATGTTTAAAGCCGCCAAATTCGCCCCATGAGCCGTGAATTTCCCTGTCATACCAAGATAATCGACTCCGAGTCCTTGACAATATCTTGCCGAAAAAGGAAAATGGTCATATCCCCAACCACCTGTCGGCAAGCTTTCAAGTTCCAAATGCGTGTTGTAATTCACAAGGTCACGTCTGCCTTGTCTTATATGTCCGCCATTATGAAAAAGCGGTAAATTCGGTTTATACTTATCAACTGCCGCGCGCGTTTTTTCTGCATAGCGTTTATATACCATTTCTGCGTGTTTTAGCACATCATTTTCATCATACGGATTTAGTCCCAATTCTTCTCGCTTTGCAATACAGTTTTGACAATAACACGGCTGAACACCAGCTATATCAAGGAATATTCCGTCTGCGTCATAGTTATTGCAAACTTCTTCAATTTGCCTTTTTACAAGGTAATCAAATACGGAGATGACATACACATTTTATGGTATCCCGGTTCTGTAAAATCTTTTGCCCAAGTAGTAGACTCATCAAGATTTCTTACAAAGCCATTCAGGATGTCTGTGTGCCATTTTTTTCGTCAAGACCCGCTGACAAATATATCGGAGTTTTAACGCCTATCTCGTGTGCCGCCTGTATTTGTGCTCAAGTAAATCAAAATCAAATGAGGATGTATTTCGTTTGCTTTTGACGGATGATATGCCCAACCGTGGTGACATTTTGAAAATAGTGTAATCGAATTTATATGTCCTTTTTTCAGTGCAGTCTGAAATTGTTTTTTATTAAACTTTTTGCCTATATCTTCAATATGTTCACTTGTATGAAAATCAAGATGTACCTGTCTGAATCTCAATTATTGTCAGCTCCTTTCGTGCCATATATTATCTCAAATCTATTGAATAAATATCTGCGATTTCGTTTCCGTTGGTTGATGTTAAAGTAAAACGAATTGCTTTTGTGGTTTTTTCCGATTTTGATTTTTACAAGACGTTGATGATTTTCCTTTATCCCGTCAATTTCTTGCCACTTATCATCAGCGTTTTTAATTTCTATTTTCATATTTTTAACAAGAGTTTTCGGTACGTTAAGTGCCGGAGCATTTTTATGTACATTACAGGTATTCATTTTCTCGGGAATATATTTTCCCGCACCTGTTGTTTCTCTGTTAAAGGTCGCTGTTAAATACAAATCTAACTTCATTTATTGCCTTTTCACTGTCAAATGAAAATGTTACAGTATCACCCGATTTTACCGCTCCAACAATTTTTATCATCACCGTAATGTCTTTCAATACCGTTTAAAAGCAATTCGGCATCTTCGCCTGTTGATGTAATTGTTGCACTTTTGTAAGTTCTGAAATCTTTGTTTTGCAGTAAGGCAACCAACAATCATCATCCATAAGCATTTGTTGCAGCTCGCAAATATATTTTTTCAGAAATTTCTCTCGGTGTTACATCGTTTTTTATCGCTATTGCCGACGCAGTTCCGACCGCTTGTCCAAGCAATGCACAAGTAGCCATAACTTGATGCGCTCATTGCAGTATGCGTAACACTGATATTTCTGCCTGCAAAATAAAGATTTTCGATATTAACCGAATATAAACATCTGTAAGGTATTCCAAACGGTGAAGGTGCGGGATGAAATATATTAGGCTTATCCTTAGTGTTTATCCCTGCGGGATTGTGGTCATCCATTGTCCAACCGCCGTATGCTGCAATATCATCAAAATGACCTCCGTCTCTGACATCGTTTTGATTCATTATATAATCTCCGACATATCTGCGACTTTCACGTTTTCCCGGAAGAAACTCCGACAAATTCAAGTTCCCAGTTATCAGCATTATATTCACCGCTGTTTTTCACAAAATCCCATATACCGTATGCGACGCTTATAAGCTCATCACGAAGTTTTTTCTGTGTCGTGAATAGTGTCACCTTCACCGCCGAGTTCCATATACCAAAAAATTTTCTTCGGGGTCATTCATATCGGGCAAACGATACGGTAAGTCTTCTTTCGTAAACTTTCTTGCCCAAGACGGAGCAATAAATTTGTGCTTTTTATCTGTTTCCCTTGCCTGAATAAGACACGATAATCCCATTGTTTTCTTATCGGCTTGCTCAGGCGCTATGCTTTCGCCGAACTCATTTCGACTTTCACGTCCCCAACGATATTCTGCACCCGAAAGAGGTGCGAGAATGCTGTCACCGAACAATCAGCAAACAATTTTGCTTCAATTATATGATAACATTGCGTTGTAGTTTGCCAACCGATAACTTTTTTTATTTTTGAACCGTCCATTTCTATATCATTGCATGAACAATTCAAAATCGGCGTTATATTTTTTTTTCATTATTGATAAGTTCAAACAGTATAGCGTCCCACATCGGATAACGTCTGTAAGGATTTCTGTACAGGGTTTCAAGTGCAATTTCCTCAATAATGCCTGTTTCTCTGTTGTTTTTTACCGTGTGCACCGCACACCACATTCTGATTTCGCTTGACGCATTGCCGCCATATACAGGGCGGTCATGCATAAGTGCAACCTTTATTCCGTGACGTGCCGCCGCAACTGCCGCACATACCGGCAAGTCCGCCGCCTACAACACACAAATCAACTTTGTGATAAATACTTTTAAGGTTTGTATTCATTTATTTTCGCTCCTTCCAAGTATTTTTTATGTTAAATTCAAACTTTGTTTCAACCGTTTTTGTTTTAACAATATGTTTCAAATCCACTGTATAGACTGTTTTTTGCTTATTATAATTTGACGCATATGTTACTTCGTTTATTTTACATTCAAAATCAGAAACATTGTAACACACATCTCTGTATTTCCGATTTTTAAACCGTTTTCACATTCAGTAGGTTTAACATCAAAAACAAAATGCTCCGTAACATCATTTTTATCTGTGTCAAATGCGAATTTATCGTTTAAAAAACAATTTTATCATCATAAAATTCAAATTTTCGTGTTAATTCTTTTAATGAGCAATCATTGTAAGCATCTTTACAATCTATTATAAGTTCATTTTCTGTGGCTTTCACAATATTTCCGCGATATTCTTCACCTTCTTGCTGTACAATTCCGTTTACTACAGGCACACTGTGTGCCAATGCCGACGGCGGAAAATATTTATATCTTTTGAACTGAAATAGTCCGACGTATATTCGCCTCTGCCGGGGTCTGTTACTATTTTTTTATCACCACCGACATTTAACAAAAATACGCCTATATCGTTATGATTATGTGATTCTTTATTATCTCCCGCTTTTTGCGGCAAATTCATAATTACTTGTTCTTTTTATATACCAACCTGCATTTTTAAAATAATAAAAACCATTTTCTGATTCTGTTTGTACTTTAATGTTATTTTTTCGCCATGCAAAATCTCTGATAAGATGAGCAAATCTGTAACAACCATCACCGTCAAATTCAAGCGAGCAGTTATCATCATGTACTGCTATTTGGCTGTATTTTTGTTTTAAAAAGTGTATTAAACCGCTTCTTTGCGTAAACTTATCTCCGCAATCGGAAAATGTGACTGTATTATTATTTTTAAACCATAATTTTTGCGGAAATACTGCGATATTTTCAACTTTTTATTATCGAAAAGATTATCTTTTCCGTCACTGTACTGATACAATAACTGTGCGAAGTATGTAAAATACCCAAAGCCGTATGCCCAATAATTTATTCCCTCTACACACGCACCGTCATCACCAAAACCTTTTAGATAATATTCCAAAGTTTCCTTTATTCGCGGTAAGACTGTTTGAATTTCCTCATCAGTTCCGAAGTATAAAAATGCACTTCCGACACTTCCGGCACATACGGCAGACCAGTTATTCTCTAAGCAATCCCAACTGTTTTTTTCTGCCTGATAAATAAGGTTTTAAGACACGTCTGTAAACTTCATATTTAATTCTTTCGACTATGGTTTTATCAAGCTTATCGCTTAATATATGCGAAATTTCAGCCAATGCAAATGCCGTTTCAGACGCAAATAAATCAATATGCGTTATACAATTTTCAATATCGGTATTTTTGCGGAATATGTGCCGGCAAAGCCCAAGTAAATTCATCAAGAATTGACCATATAATATCTTGCAAGCATAAGCGGTATTTTTCATCATCATATAAAATATTTAGTATTGCAAAGTCGTTCAATCGTCTTCTATGTAAAAAATACTCATATTCATATTCTTTTTCGACTGCCTGTAACATAAAACTTTTTTTTAAAAGATGTATATGTCAATGCGGCTATGTCTTTATTTGCAAATTTTTCTGAATCCGACTTTATTCTCTCAACCTGTTGTTTCAAAAAATATATCGTTTTTTACGTTTTCTTTTATGTTTTTATTCTCTGTAAAAAGTCTGTTTGTCATTTTCTACTCCTCAATAAAACCTGCTTTTTTTGTCACGCATTCAAGCCATGCCACGAGCCATTATTTCATGTCCCGCATTTGTCGCATGAATACAATCGACTGACCAATGTTCTGGAGGTGCAATTTTTAATGCCTCTTGAAATTTTTCAAAATATGGTACAAACACCGCATTATATTTATCAGCAAGTTCCTTTACTATCTGACGACGCTCCGTGAGTTGTCCGTTCCAAACGTCCCAATCTCTGACTATATCACGACCAAGTTCGGGAGTATTATTTGTAATCTTAAATAGAAACGGTTCTCCAAGCACCAATTTTAAATCTTTATTCTTCTCTAATGCCTCATTTATCATTAACTCATATATAAACTTAAATTTCTTTTGCGTCCGCACCTTGATTCATACGTATTGCAAAGCCAATATCATTCACTCCGCTTAAAATACTTAAAATATTACAATCAATATTTAATGCTTCCTCAATCCAGCGACTGTATGTATCGGCAATACGACTGCCGTTATACGCTTTATTCCATACTACAGTATCGGGATAATCGCATAAAAGCTTTGACGCAATCAGATTAACATAGCCGTAACCGTATGCTTGAACAGGATTATGACCTGTTTTATCTCTTCCGCAATCTGTAAGTGAATCACCTTGAAACAATATCTTTAACATAACTATTTCCCCTCTTTTATTCTGATTTTTCCGTACATATGTGCTGTTTTGTCCGGCATTGTAGAATGAAATAATGTGTATGGGTATCTAAGCATACTCGTTTCTTCAACTTTTGCCTCAAGTTCCATAAGAAAACTGTCTGTATTTTTTACTGATACCTAATTTTTCAAAAGTTAATTTTACTGTTTCGCCTTTTTTAGTTTAAACGGCGTTTTTACTATTTCTTTAACTTTCGGTTCATTTTTGAAAACATATGTAATTTCAGCCGGGCATCTAAGTTGCGGTGCCGGTACAAGTTCATTGCCTTTTTTGCAAAAGTGCATATATTTCGCCGAAGTCTGTTTCCTCTGCCGAAAACATAACTTCGCCCTCTGCACTTCGGTACAGGCATTGCAGTGTACAATAAAAATTCAGTTGTCTTTTCAGAGTCGTTCATTATGATAAGCTCACTGTCTTTCACCGCAATTTTACTTCCGCACATTTTGTATTATAGTAATTTACAAATTGATATTTCGGACAATCGTTTATATTTTCCGACACAATCATAGGCAATTCCGAATACAGGAATGTATTTTCTATCTCATTCTTATTGTTTTTTAAATAAAAACATATTTACCCGCTTGCAATTTCAAATTAAATTCGTATGATTGGCTTTCATTCGGGTCGATGTTGTATTCAAACGACTGCTCTTTTTTCGGTATTCTTTGGCGATATTGCAAATGCAGCCGTTCCATTCATCGCCACATCACTTTTATTGTGAAGTATTACTTTGACGGTTCCTTTATAAAATCCGTTATCTGGTTTAAAATCATCTTGCACTACTATTTCAGACTCAAGAACTGTTCTTTCATTTTTCAAATTATCCGCCGTAACTGAAAATTCCGTCTACGAATTCATATACATTAAGTCCGAGTTCTTTTTTGGAGTCAGTGCATATTTTCCGTTTATATTAATGTTTTGAAAATTTACATTTCGGATATTGTGTTTTTCGCTAAATCCCTCAATTCTTGAATTAGATAGCAATATATCGTTATTATCAGTTCCTAAATATTTGATATTTGAAAAAAGTAATATTTCGTATATCGCCCATTTTATTATCTCTGTTCCATACAGAGTCTGCAATACGAATATCAAATAATTGTGCGCCGGGAGTATCTTCGATTCGGATATTATCAAATACAATATCCGATACTTCCGCGTGATCGCCGTGATGAATACCCATAAGCGGATAACCTGTATCAGAATGAATTATATCTATATTCTCAAATTTTATATTCCTCACTTTGTCTGCTCTGAGTTCAACGCCTACTTCCATAGGTCTTGCAAAATCATTCCATAATACAGAATTTTTTAAATATAATATTTTCACAGTTTCCGGTACCCAGTGCTTTTACAACAAACGAATCATCCCATACTCTCGTGAAAATATCTGACACGGTAACATTTCTTGAACCGCAAATATCAATACCGTCGGAATTTCCTCTGCACCCAAATATTTTGACATCTGAAATATTTACATCATCACAACCTGTAATTCTCATACTCCAGTCATTACTGTCATCAATTATAATGCCTTTTATCGTAACATTCTTACAGTTTATTATATCGATACTTCGTGCAAAGTTTTTTCGCATTTCGTATGTATAACGCTCCATACATACTCTGCCTCTGCCGCAAATAGTTATGTTATTGCAATTCTTTGCGACTATATTGCCGTAAAGTGTTGCTCCTTCTTCAATATACACTGTGGTGTTATCTTTTTTCAATAAGCAATGTTCCTGTTTTATACTCACCTTGTGTGATTTTTATATAATTATGTGTCGGACCGATAAATTCTTCCTTGTATGCAAAAATCATAAGGTTATTATTACTGCTGCCATTTATTTCGACTGATAATTTAACAGGACGGTCCACCGACAATATTATCTTTCCAAAAACTTATCTCAAACGATATACCTGCACTTAACGGACGTATAACTGCCGATTTTATTTCTGTTTCAGACTCAATTACTATTTCTTCTCGGTCATCTACATTAAACATTACATATTCCATATGCTCAGTAAAGTTATATGGTTTGGGATAAACTTTGCAACTACGAACTCTAAGCAATTCACCATTTTTTAAAACCTTGTAATTCATTTTGCTTTTTCCTTCCTGTTTAAATAATATATAAAAGAGGGGACATCTTGAACCGACCCCCAAAAAGTTAGACCAAAAATCTAACTATTGGGAGGTCGGTTTTTTTCATGGCAAAATATAGTTTTGAATTTAAAATGGAGGTTGTGCAGGCATATCTAAATGCTGAAGGTGGGTATAGATATTTAGCAAGTAAATATAACATTCCTGCAAAGAGAGAATTGAAGAATGGGTACACGCATACAGAGAATTTGGTGAAGAAGGGTTAATGCGTTCGAGACAAAATAAGAAATATACTTTTTCAATTTAAGCTTTCTATGGTAGAATTATATTTATCAAGTGAAATCTCATATCAAGATTTAGCACTATCACAAGGAATTAGTAATCCATCATTGATTGTAAAATGGGTCAATGATTTCAGAATTGCCGGACCTGATGCTTTGAGACCTAAAAAAGAAAGGTCGTAAGAAAACATTGGATATAAGAGAATGTAAAAAGCCTTCTAAATATGACGGAGAAAAAACCCGTGGATACAAGTGCCGAGCATGTCAAAAGAACTTGAAGACGAACTACTTAAACTTAGAATAGAAAATGCATATTTAAAAAGAATTGAGGAGGCTGCGTTTAGAGGAGGAAACTCTTCTGAAAAAAACAGCGAGAATTGTCCACAGTCTCCGAAGACAGTTCAAATTAAAAGACCTTCTCGCAGTAGTCGGTTTTCCAAAGGCAACATATATGTATTGGCAAAAACGATTTGACAGAGAAAATCCTGATAAACAGTTGGAGGATGAAATCACTAAAATCCATATAGAAAACAAGGATTACGGTTACAGACGGGTATATAGAGAATTACGAAACAGAAAGATTTTTGTGAATAAAAAAAAAGTTCAAAGAATCATGCAAAAATTATGTTTCCAGGTCACATCATTTACTCGAAAAAGTCGCAGATATAATTCGTACAAAGGCAATGTTGGTAAAAATAGCACCAAACAGAATTAACAGGCGATTTAATACATCTGTACCGCATCAAAAGATAACTACTGACACGACCGAATTTAAGTATTATGAGATTGACAACAAAGGCAGAATGGTAATTAAGAAATTGTATTTAGACCCATTTCTTGATATGTTTAATGGTGAAGTGTTAAGCTATGGTATAAGCAAAACTCCATCAGCGGCAAGTGTTTTATCGGCACAGAAACAAGCAATAGAAATAACATCTGATTGCCCATACAGAAGAACATTCCATTCAGACAGAGGTTGGGCATATCAAATGGGTGCATATTCCTCTGTTCTTAAAGAAAACAAAATATTTCAAAGTATGTCTCGGAAAGGAAATTGTTATGATAACTCTGTGATGGAAAATTTCTTTGGAATATTAAAGCAGGAAATGTATTATGGAACTACATATTACAGCTTTGAAGAGCTTAAAGATGCTATTGAAAGATATATAAAATATTACAACGAGAAAAGAATAAAAAGAAAAAACTTGGGTGGATGAGTCCGGTTGAGTATCGGCTCAACACCTTGGTTGCATAAAAATAGCGTAGCAGTCGTTAAAACTACTACGCTATAAAAGTCTAACTTTTGGGGGTCACATCATCTGCCCCTTTTTTATAAGTCCAAATTAATTTGAAGGGCCAACAGGTTCATTATTACCCATTTTACTCATATCAATATTTTGGAATTCCGGAATCTTTTGAATACTTCACTATCGGGCTTCAATTCATAGTTTCCGTTAGGCATAATCAACAAATCCCGGATCTGATGTTGTTAAATAGTTGTTTGTACCCTTTATCAATTCAGGCGCACCTCTTGTACCCTGAGGGTTGACAGTTCCGTTTGCCTGACTAAGTTTAAACTTAATATTAACAACAAGATTTTCGTCAAATATATTTGTTGCAACAGATTTATAATATTCATCTTTGAATGTAGCAAGTTCAGATATTTTGCCGCAAATATCGGATTTGCCGCATATTTTTCAGCCAATTCAACTCTTTCTTTTTCCTCTGTCTTTGTCATATCCCACGTTGCACCCGGAGCATATGAGTTCCAACCAAGGAATGTTGCGCTACAATCAACAAATATATTGCCTTTAAGTGTGTTTCTGTTACCTTGTGCCGTTACACCGATAACATTATTGGCACCGTCTGAACCGATGTTTGCAAATACATTATTGTAAATCTGCAAAGCGTGACCGTAGTTATCTGTTCTTATTGCCGAAACATTAAGCTGTTTCTTATATTCACCGACCGGATAAATACCGATATTGTAAATATAGTTGTTCTTTATAACACTGCCTCGCCATTGCGGTACATATTCTTTTCTGGTATAAATAGCGTCCATATCCAAACATTCTTTAACCGCATCGTGAATTTTATTATATTCAATTACATGGTCATTACCGTGATAGTTAAATATACAGTGCGGGCGTCATACAAATCATTGTACGCAACGTGAATACCGACACCGTGCATTCCAATCGCAGGAACATATGATTTCTGCAAATATCCTACATGGTGAATATTATTATTCAATATCTCGTTATTGCTTGGCGTTAATGTCTCCAAATCACCGCCGCGAAGATACAACGCAGTACCGCCGATATTTTTAATATGGTTATTATCCAAATGAACGTCTGTACCGTTTATAATAATAGCGCCCGAGCCGAAATTAAAGATATTACAATTCTTCACATCAATATGATTTACACCGTTACCGTCATCGACAAAACCGTCCCAAACGTGTCCCGGGAATACTTGTGAGTCGGTATATTTATCTATGTCAGCTATATAAACCGACGAACCAGAACCCTTCGTGAAGTTTGCACCGTTTAAATCGGCACCTCTCGAAATCATCCAATCTTTAAAACTCGGTATTGAATATCCCGCACTTGTACCAAGTACCGCATATCCACGTCCGCCTTTCATTGTAATGTTACTTTACATTGACATATTCAGCACCGTTAAAGTTGAAAATCGGAGTTTTCAGCATAGACAAGCCGATTTCATAATTACCGCTTGTAAAATCTGACGGTGCGTAATAGTAAAGTTTGCCTGTGTCACGGTCAATGTAGTATTCACCTTCGGTATCAAGTTCTTCAAGCAAGTTTTCACCGTAGAACCAACCATTTGTATAGAGGCCTTTCAAATGTAAATCAAAGAATTAAAATTATATTCGGTGACAGCTACGGAATACACGTTGAATCAACAGTCGGTGTCGGTACTGATGTGTACAAAAAGAACAATAAAATCACAGGCAAGCCTATTTTTTACGGCTTGCCTGCTTTGTTGTGTCATTATTTTGATTTATTTAATATTGCGGCTTTAACTGTATTTTTCATAAGCATAGCGATAGTCATAGGACCTACACCGCCCGGAACAGGAGTTATTGCACCCGCAACCTTTTCGGCACTTTCAAATTCAACATCACCGCATATTTTCTTATTTTCAAGTCTGTTTATACCAACATCAATTACAACAGCACCTTCTTTTTTATCATATCACCTTTAATAAAGTTAGGTATACCGACTGCCGCTACAAGAATATCTGCATTTTTTGTTTTTTCAGCAAGATTCTTTTGTCTTTGAATGGCATATTGTAACTGTACCGTTTTTTGATGTAAAAGCAGCATTGCTTGCGGTTTGCCGACAATATTACTTCTGCCGACTATAACACATTCTTTACCGCTTACATCTATACCGCTTTCTTTTATAAGCTCCATTACACCGGCAGGTGTACAAGGTACAAAATCATAATTGCCTACCATAATTTTACCTACGTTTACAGGATGAAATGCGTCAACGTCTTTATTTGGTGCTATTGCGTTAATAATCGTCTTTTCATCAATATGTTTAGGAACAGGTAATTGTACCAAAATACCCGAAATACTGCTCTTATTATTAAGTTCATCTATAAGCTTTAATAGTTCTTCTTGAGTTGTTTCTGCAGTAAGTGCGTACTTCTCCGAATATATTCCGCATTCTTCACAAGCACGTTCTTTATTTCTTACATATACCTGACTTGCAGGGTCTTCACCTACGATGATTACGGCTAACCCCGGATTTATTCCCTCTTTTTTCAGATTTTCTACTTCTGTCTTGAGTTCTGCCTTTATTCTTGCCGAAACTTCCTTTTCCCATTAATAGCTTTGCCATTGTCATTCCTCCTATTTTTCTTTTTGATTATTAGATAGTATATCGCCCTTTGGCGGTCTGATAAGACATCTGTTCTGATAGCCTATTAAGTCTGTTCTTCCTATCTTAGTAAGTGCTTCGTAAACAAGTTTGTAATTTTCGGGGATTTCTGTATTGCAACAATGCACGTTGTACCGATTTTTCATGCGGAGTTTTCGGCACATAAACTTTTTCATTGTAAATGGGTCTATTCCTGTATAAAACATACATGTAGAAAGTGTTCCCGGAGTAGGATAAAAGTCTTGTACTTGTTGCGGATTTATATTGTGTTCATGCAAATATTCCGCCAAACGTACCGCGTCACGAATTGTACTTCCGGGGTGACTTGACATAAGATACGGCACCAGATACTGTTTTTTGCCTATTTTCTCATTTATCTTATAAAACTTATCCGAGAACTTATTAAACACGCTGTTTTCGGGCTTACCCATATATTTCAAAAAACATTGTCACTGATATGTTCCGGTGCAACTTTAAGCTGACCGCTTACATGATATTTACACAATTCATAGAAAAACGTATCGTCCTTGTCGTTTATAAGATAGTCAAAACGTATTCCCGAACGGATAAACACCTTTTAACGCCCTTTATAGCACGAAGTTTTCTAAGCAAATTAAGGTACTTCTTATGTGAAATATCCATATTCTTGCAAGGTTCCGGAAATAAGCACTGCTTATTTTTTACAAGCACCGAGTGTCAGTTGTTTTTACAGGCAGGTCCTCTGAAATTAGCGGTCGGACCTCCGACATCGTGTATATAGCCCTTAAAATCAGACATTTTTGTCATTTCTTCCGCTTCTTTTATAAGAGATTCATCACTTCTTGAAGTGACAATTCTGCCTTGATGAAAAGCCAAAGCGCAAAAGTTACAACTTCCGAAACAACCTCTGTTTGCGGCAAGCGAAAATTTAACTTCCTGTATTGCGGGAATACCGCCGTCTTTTTCATACATCGGATGATAATTTTCATATACGGAAGTGCATACACTTCGTCAAGCTCGTCCGTTTCAAGCGGCGGCATAGGCGGATTTTGTATAAGATATTTGTCACCGTGCTTTTGCACGAGTGTTTTTCCTATATACGGATTCTGCTCATAATACTGCAGTCTGCACGATACAGCATATTTACTTTTTACTTTCTATACATTCTTCATAACTCGGAATAAGAACAGAATTTTGTTCATCATATTCAGATGATATATAGCACGTTCCCGGTATATCCGTAATTTCGTTTACAGGCACACCGTCCCTAAGTTTATCGGCTATTCGTTACAATTTGTTTCTCACCCATACCGTACATCAAAATACTTTTGCACGAGAGTCAAACAAAATCGAACGTCTAATCTTATCATCCCAATAATCATAATGAGCAAATCTTCTAAGACTTGACTCAACTCCGCCGATAAGTATCGGCATATCAGAGACCGAAAGCCTCTTTAATTCTGTTACAATACACAAGTGTTGCTCTGTCGGGACGCATACCGCCCTTTCCGCCGGGTGCATACATATCGTCATGTCTGCGTTTTTTTTTGCGGCAGTATAGTGATTTTACCATACTGTCAATATTTCCTGCCGATACAAGTACTCCGAGTTTAGGTCGTCCCATTCGTACAAAATCGTCTATTTTATGCCAATCAGGCAAAGGCAACTATACCTACCTTATATCCGTGGCTTTCAAGCACGCGTGATATTATTATGGCATGTCCAAAACTCGGATGGTCTACATACGCATCTCCGACAATATATAAAAAGTCAAGTTGTTTCCAACCTCTTTTTATCCATATCTTCCTTTGAAACAGGAAGAAAATCAACCTTCTTCATATTCTTCATTCTCCGGTCGTGATAAATCGGCATGGCTCACAAGCACATCTCTTGGTTTTGAGCCGTTTGCACCTGATATTATCCCTCTTGCCTCCATTTGATCTATGATACGTCCGGCTCTTGAATAACCCACGCCCAAACGGCGCTGTACCATAGATGTTGATATTTTGCCTAAACTCATAGCAAGTTCAATAGCCTCCGGAAGAAGTGCGTCACCGTCATCTTCAACATCAGGTGTAACACCGTTTTCGCCTGTTGCGTGACGTTCTATTTCTTCTTCAAATCCTCACTGTAATGAGTTTCGCCTACATTTTCTTTTTATAAATTCAAGTACCGACTCAATTTCAGGGTCTGAAACAAATGCACCTTGAACTCTTGTTGCGGCTCTTGCACCTGCGGATGATACAACATATCACCCATACCAAGCAACTTTTCTGCACCGCCCTTATCAAGTATTGTACGGCTGTCCACTTGGCTCGATACCGCAAAAGCAATTCTTGACGGTATATTTGCTTTGATAAGACCTGTAATGACATCAACAGACGGTCTTTGTGTTGCGATAATCAAATGTATTCCTGCGGCACGGGCGAGTTGTGCCAAACGACAAACATAATCCTCAACTTCCTTTGCCGCAACCATCATCAAATCCGCCAACTCGTCTATTATAACAACAAGCTGCGGTATTTTCTCACCGCCTGTGCTTTCCATAAGTTTGTTGTAAGACTCAAGTTTTCTCACACCTGTATTTTTTAAACAAATCATAGCGGCGCATCATTTCGCTTACCGCCCAATTAAGTGCACCTGCCGCCTTTTTATTGGCTCTGTAACAACAGGTACAAGCAAATGCGGTATACCGTTGTAAACGCCAAGTTCAACAACCTTAGGGTCAATCATAATAAGCTTAACTTCCTCAGGTGACGACTTGTACAAAATACTCATAATAATACTGTTTACGCAAACACTTTTACCCGAACCTGTCTGACCTGCAATAAGAACGTGTGGCATTTTTGCAATATCGCCTATAACTACATTGCCGCCTATATCCTTACCCAAACCGACTGTCAATTTTGACTTTGCATTTTTGAATGCATCCGATTCAAGCATTTCGCGTATTGAAACAGGAGTAACCTTGTTGTTAGGTATTTCAACACCGACAGCCGCCTTACCCGGAACAGGTGCAACAAGAACAGTTGACACAACAAGGTTAAGTGCTATATCGTCTGCAAGTCCTACTATTTTAGAAAGTTTAACACCTGTGTCCGGTTGAATTTCATATCTTGTTACAGTCGGACCTTGTGTTACTTGCAACAGTTTTGTCTTTCACGCCGAAATTGTCAAGAACGGAAATAAGTTTTTCCGCCGTTCTTCTCATTTCTTCACGTTTATCACCCGAAGTTGCCTTTAGGTTTTGCTCAATAAATCAAAGGCGGTATTACATATTTTCGGAATAGGTCTTTCTCTAGCCTTGTTAAATTCCTCGTTGTATCCCTCTTTTTCTCACTTTCGGACATATTCTTAGCCTTTTCGGGTTGTTCTTCCTTTTTCTCCCCCCGACTTCTTCTATCGGTTCTTCAACTATATCATCCATTTTACCGAATGCCTCATCTATACCGTTTGAAAAAGGTTCTTCTGCCGGTTCTTCTTTTATAGGCTTTTCTTTTTGTTTTTGATGATTTTTTAGCAGTCGGTTTAGTTACTGATTTTTTTTTGTGTTATTCTTTGGTGTCATTTTACAAATGAATTTGCCGCGTCAAGACACTTGTTTCTTCTTCGTAATATTCATCTTCATACACATCATCTGTATACTCATCTTCATATTCTTCTGCAAAGCATTCTTTCTTCCATTCGTCTGTCATATTCTTCTTTTAATTCCGAATACTTATTTTTCGCACCAAACATAACATTTCTTGCCCATTTGAAAAAATTCCGCAAAAAAGATACATTAGTTATAAAAACTTGCCAATACAATAAGTGTAATTGATAAAATTATGTAAGACGCAACTTTCTGCACCATTTGTTCCATAAATACAGAAACACACGCACCTAATAAACCTCCGCATATATATACTGCTGACCTGCCGAAAAAAGCATAGCTTATATCAGTATTAATCGACGAAAGATTTACAATCGCACTGACATTAATAAGTGCCAAAAATGACAGTATAACCTTACTCCAAAAACGCTTTATGTCCTTAGTTTTAATAAGGTATGCCGATACACCCGCACAAATTACAGGCACAAAATAACCGCATATTCCGAACAATCCGCGGAACAGATTTTTTCACCGCATTATTTATTACTCCGCCATTACCTGTATCAATGTACATAAAAACAGCTAATAACAATGTAATGAGCATTGATGAGATAATGTATGTAGGCATATAGTTTTTTGTCTGATTATTCTTTTTTACAGTAGCTTTTGCCGTAGTTTTAGAACTTTTTTTGAACTGCCCTTTTTGCAGTTGACTTCTTTGTTGCCATAAAACCTTGCCTTTCTTATGTAAATAATAATTTTATTCATAAATATTCACTGTGTATTATATCACAAATCATTTAAAAAATTCCACAATGTTATAATAATGTAATATTTAAAGTACTTGTTCCGTTGTCAGTTTATCTATTACCTGCGTTTCGGTTATAATGTCCTGTACTTTGCCGTCGTCACTTTACAACGTAAACCATATTATAGTCTTTCGGAATAAATTCATCCACTATGTCACAATAATTACACTCATTTTCAACCACAATATGTCTTACCGATTTTATTCTTTTTATTGTTGAACATCAATGTTTTAGTTAAATCCACATTATATTTTTTTCACTTTGAGTAAATATATTGCCTATCATCAAAGCAGAAAACAGCAATACTGAAAAAATTGAATTTTGTAATGTACATCACATATATACCAAGTCCCATAATCATAGCAGAAAACACTGCTGATATTACAGTCATAATCTTATTTGCACTGTTATATCCGAGTCTGTATGCTATAATCTTTTTGAGCAAAATACCGCCGTCCAAAGGTACTGACGGAATCATATTCATACAAAAACAGCATAGTATTGCTTATATAAAAAAAAACTTTACACTTTCATTCGGATAACGGCTGTACACAATCATTGCGATAAGTGCAAATAAAATATTACAAAACGGTCCGCTGAAATATAATATCATTTCATCTGCAAGTGAATATACAAGTTTATTTTTTAATTTCAAATTGACACCGAACGGATAAAAGTCAATATGCGATATTTTAAGCCCTATACACACAGCCGCAAGGCAATGTGCCAATTCGTGCAAAATCATAACCGCATATGTGACGCAAAAGCATATCCGCTTTATTAAATATAATGCAAAACACAAACAAGGCGATTGTCAGTACATTAACTCTTAAATAGTTTGTTATTTTAATCAAGACAAGCACCCCCTCTGATTATTATATTCACATAGCATACAATACAGAACACAAAAATACCCTTTATGCTTTCACACAAAGGGGTATTAAATCATTTTGCCGCATATTCAAATTGAATATCCACACGTTTATAATGATGTGTATTATCGACAGGAATTTCATAAAAAGCCGTATTTTTCATATATATGCAATGCCGGTTTTAAAAATACTGTTTGACAGGATTGTAAGTTTATTGGCACCGTTTTCCAAGGCATAATCCATACACGCTTTAAAAACCGCACTTCCCGCACCGTGTCCCTCATAATATCTTTCGTCTGCGGCAAGTTTTTACATATTTCCCACTCATTATTTGTCATAGGCTGTGCCATACACGTTGCATAAACTACACCGTTTTCAATAGCAAAATAAATCATTGCACCATTTTTGATAAGTTTATCTATATTTTCAAAAACTTCAAAATCATCACTTTCAAGTGCAAAGTATTTTGTTATCCAATTCTTGCTCAGACGGATAAAATCGTTTTTGTATTCGGGTTTATATTTTACAATTTCCATATTAATCATACTTTCTCTTGAATTTTGATTTATTATAGCATATAGATTATTTTTAGTAAAGCGAATATTTTTAGACAAATTCCGATTTTATGTTAAAAGTTTTTGGGAAATAAAAATTCTCTGCAAAACAAATTGCAGAGAAAATTTTTTGGTTATTCTTCAGTAATTATTGGTTTCATATTGTCCGTCGATTCCCAATAAAACTCTTTGTGTGATGACGTGTTTTCGGTTTGCTTTATGTCCTCAATGCTGATTTTTTTTCTGTATCCATATTTTTTTAATGTTCCATTATCGTTATAATCAGCAGTTATCTTTACACATTTTAAATCATCATTAGTGATTCTTGCCTCAATAACACCGCCTGCACAAGTTGTACTGCTCTTTTGGCGCAAATTTAACAGTAACGCTGTCCTTTCCTTCTGTATATTCTTCCGGAATTTCATAGAATACATCATATGCGTTATTCATCTTTTCGTTGTTAAGCGTTTGTTCGGCAAGTTTATTATCATCAATATAGATATAGAAATCACGCGTATAATTTACATTATTTTTTTATAAACGGACCGTCACTGCCCCAATATCTTACAAACAGATAATTTTTATTGCTCTTATCCACTTCCAAAGAATATTGGAAATATGCGTTGTCACTACCGTATGCGTCACGCCAGTAATATGTTTTTTTTGTACCGCTTGTAAAACTGCCGTTATTTGAATTTTTTACTTGCCAAACCGTGTCCGAGTTCGTCCTGCTGACCGTCCGGTTCAACTCTGTCAATCGTTGCACTGTTCAGACGTTTATCATATTCATTCACACCGTTTCCTACGTTGAAATATACAGTATAGAAACTGTGGTGAATTTCATAGAACGGTTTTTAATTCAATATCCTTGCCTGTAGATGAATTTTCAGCCTTAATTTTAAATGTCAGCTTACTTGTATCAACTGTATCTACATATTTATCTAAATTGTTTGAATTGCCGACAATATACGGAACATCAGTAGTTACACTGTCAATCTTAGTTTCGTTTGAAATGTATTCATTTACACCGCTTACTCCGTCAACATTTCCAAGTTCAGCCGCTAAGACAATAGGGCCGTATTGATATGCTATCTGTCCGTCAATTCTTGAATTGTATACTGTAACAGACATTGGAATTGTAATATCTATAATGTCGCCGTCTTTCCATTCGTTAGATATAGCAAGATATTCTCCGCCCTTTTGATGTATACGTCTTATTGCCTGCTTTTACTGTCACATCACTTTCAAGCCATGACGGAGCTCGTAGGTTGATATTTGCACTTCCTGTTCCTGCGACTTTAATTTGTACCTTGTCGGAATAAGGATATGTTGTTTCAACAGTGAATGTAAGACCTTTTTCTTCCCATTCATATGTACCCGGCATATAAAGATTTTACATATAAATCGTCACCGTCTTCATAATACGCACATCTTGTGTATCTTCCCGGGTTCTCCATACCTGTACCCGTACAACACCACCAAGATTTATCCTTTTGCTCATATACTCTGTGGTGTCCTTGCAAAAAGCGATACAAAGTACATTTTTGCACCTGTTTCAGGCTCTTGCTGACCGAGAATATGGTTGTACAAAGCCTTTTCATACCAATCCATATATGCACTGTCATGTTTCCAAGCGAATAAATGCTCAGACAGACGCATCATATTATATGTATTACAGCTTTCGCAAGTCTTAACTCAAGTGTCTCTGCACCCTCTGCCTCGAAATGTTCGGCAATCGAGTTACCGCCTATTGCGTATGAACGACTGTTTACAACGTAATTCCAGAAATTTTCGCAAAGCCTTTTTATAACCCGCATATTTCTCCGGATTTTGTTCGTATATTTCTGCCGCACCGATTATTTTCGGTATTTGAGTATTTGCGTGAAGTCCTGTCAAACTGTCCTTACCTTGTATAAGCGGATTTAAAATCGAATCGTGAGTAAATCTTCTTGCCGTATCCAAATATTTTTCATCACCTGTAATTTCATACATTCTCGCAAGAATTTCATTCATACCGCCGTATTCAACGTCAAGCATTGACTGCATTTGTGCGTCAGTAAGATTTGATGTACCGTCAACTGCCCAATCTGCAAATTTTTTTTTCAATACTTCATAAGCAGTGTCATTTTCTGTATAGTCATACGCGTCAAGCAAGCCTTGATATATTTTGTGTATTCCGTACCATGGCACCCAATAGTTATCAGCCCACTTGGTATTACCGCTAAACAGTTTTGTAAAACAATCTTCGCTACATCCGCCTATATATGGTGAATTTGAAGTCTTTTGAAGTTCATCGAGTTTTAGTTACCGCATAATTAAGTTTAGTCAAAACTTCTTCATTGCCTGTATCACGATATAATACCGCAGCTGCACTCATCCAATGTCCCAACGAATGCCCTGCAAGTGTGAATGTATCTTTTGAACTTCCCCAGTTGCTTGCACCTTTTCTTTTTCCCAACCGCCGTAACGTTGTGCATTATTCGGGGCGGTTAATCCGTGCATTTCATATGACGGTGCAAGAAGTCTGTCAACATCTATTGACAGTACATATTTAAGTCCTACCTGTTCGCTTTTCTCAAACAAACTGTCTTTCTCTAAATTAACTCTGTCGCCTCCGGCAAAGTTACCTGTATTATCTATTTTTCTTTCCATTACGCTTGAAATTGCCTTTCCTGTTGATTTGTTATAAACGTCTGTTTTTACAGTCAAATTGCCCTTATATAATCTCTAATATCTTTCTTCATTTTTACAGTATTGTCGGACGGCACAAAAATCTTTTGTATCTTCCGACAGAAGTGTATCACCACTGTAAATTTGCATTTTTAAAACCAAAGTATCGGTTAGTTCAGATGTTACAACATACTCCGCTTCAACAAATGATGAACCCGAATTTTTAACAATATTCATATTACGGATTACAGAATAATTATCGTCCAAAGAATCCGTTTCAACAGTTATATTCGCGATAACATCGTAGCTTTTTTTCCTGCTATTTTCGTAGTACCTGTTACTTTATACGTTCCCTTTTCGGTATAACTGCTCACTTCTCCCCAGTCAACTATCGTTTTGCTTGTCATTCCGTTTGTGTACGATACATCTACTTCTGACGGCAGCTTAATTTTGTCACCGACTTTTACTGTTAAATCTGTTGTTTCTATAGATTTAACTTCTGCCGCAGTAGCCTGCATTCGTGTTATAATTTCGTCTTGTGTTAATGCGTCATTGTATATTTCCATTTCATCAATACAACCAGTATAATTAGGATCTGAAGTATATTGAGATTTAGCAATATAATTTGCAGCCGAAGACGCAAGCGAACTCATAGACACCGTAATATTACCGCTTGCAACACTCTCACCGTTTATATACATTGTCGCCTTATTATCTTTCATTGTAACAGTTACGTATGACCAAACATTTTTTTTTTATTAAACGATACCGAAGATGTAATATTTTTCTCTATTTGATTATTGTATTTCACCGCCAAACGCGGATAACCGTTACCGTTGTTTACGGTAAGAAATATATAATTCTTTTGGTCAGAGCCAAAGTCAAATACTCTTTCCCACGAAGTTATTCCGCTCGGTTTTATCCATGCTGATACAGTAAAATTATCGCTTAACGGAATTTGACTTAAAGTCGCACTTCCGCCGTTAAATTCTACCGCATTATTTTTTTTGACCGAGTATATTCGACACCGTACCCATATAGGTTAATCCTGTCATATCATTCATTGAATATGATGCTGTTAAATCAGCCGCATATACACTTTGCCTGCAATATAAATGCCGTAGCCGCTGCCGTTAAAATCACTTTCTTGAACTTCATTTTCCCCTCAAAAAATAAATTTTCAACAAATTAATCTTTATATATCCCGGGTTTCTTTAGTAATATTATATAGTATATTTTTTTTAAAATTCAATTAACTATATTAACATCATTTGAATGTATATTAACATTTTCACATTGACTTTAATAACTGTTAATGCTATACTGAATATGCAGGAGGTACGCTATGAATCCGAGATTATATTTTGATGAAAAAACGTTAAAAAATTAGGTGATGTATTTGTTGTAAACACATATTTCCCTATTAAAACAGTTCCCGACAGTGCCGACTATTTTTTGCTTGTATATATTGCTCATTCTAACGCCATACACAACATTGATAATACAAGCAGAAAATTAGAAGAAGGCGATGTCGTGCTAATATCGCCGAATGTAGTCAATTCAATTCACCTGTACCCATAAAGATGAACTAACCATTGCATATTGTTGCGCGTTTTCCAAAAACGCATTACAATACAGCTTAAAACAGTATTCAGGCAATTTTCCGTTGCTTTCAGATTTTTTTTGAGGGAAAACGCTCATATATACAAGTACACGACACACCGTCAAAAAACAATACGAAATTTTATGATACAAATGATAGATAATTTTAACTATTCACAACCCGGATATTTGTTTTCAATCCGCAGTACAATAACACTGATTTTAGTTAATATGTTCAGATTGTATTCAGTTGATAAAAAATAAAGCCGACGGTTTTCATTCCAATGTGGTTATAAATAACGTTACCAACTACATAAATTCAAAAATATATTCAAAGCTTTCGCTTAACGAAGTAGCCGATAAATTCGGTATCACCCCGCAACACCTTTGCCGATTGTTTAAGAAACACTTTAATATGACTTTCACTCAGTTTTCAAACAGGCAACGTGTCGATAAAATCCGTGATGAACTCGAAAATATCGACAGACCGATATATCAAACCTATGAAGAATTTGATTTCACACCTCAATATTTAAACAGTATGTTCAAAAAAATACCGGCTACTCTATCAGTGAATATAAAGCCAAATTCAACTATAAAGCCGGTAATCCGCTTTATACGATATAATAAAAAGCAACTTTTTGTCATAAAAGTTGCTTTTTAACTGCATTTTATTCTGAAATGCTCAAGTCTTTAGTATTAAGAATTTTTTTTTGATCCCTGTTTCACTGTCTATAAATAAAAAGATTTTTAGATTCAATACTTAAATTTTTACATCCTTTTTCATATATCTTTTTGAGTTTCGGTACTGCTCTTTATTTAATCTATATAAGCAATTTTTTATCTGATGTATTGATATAATAGATATAATCTCCGATAATTTTAAATTCCGATACTTTATCTTCCGTTATATTACGTTTCTCATCATTTTTAATGAAATATCATATAATTTATTATCTTCTTTTTGCAATATAATATAAATCTGATTTATCTTTTGTCATTGCCAAAACAGATTCTTCAAGATATTTTTCTGGTGCTGAAAACATTGCTTTTTTATATACATAATTGTAGTCACCTTGGTTTATGTAATAACTAGTCGTATTAAATACAAATATAACAATGGCTATTATTATACAAACTCCTATGCCACCTAAAACACCCATTGCAACAGTTTGTCTTTTATGCTTTTTAATAGCCTTTTGTTGAAGTTCTTTATAATATTCTATTTTTTGTAATTGTTCTGTCCACTTTTTACTTGAATTGAATCAATTCCATATATATCAATAAGTTTTTGAGTCATTCTGTTACTCTGTTCTTTATCAATTTCTACAAATTGTACAGTTTCAAGTTTTTCTACTGTCTTTTTTATCTTTTAATGACTCCGTATATTCCATTTGCAAAGCCATAGTCTGATATAAATCTTGTACAGTTTCCAAATCAGAATCTTGTGTTTCATTATCTCCTTGTTTAAACATATCAAATATGTTTTCGGTTTCAACAGTATTATTGAAATAAGTATCTTTTAAATTATCATTTTCCATCAGCTTACATTCCTCTCATTTTCACACATTCATGAAATTTTGAATTAACATATTAATTATACTGATTGCAGTAACAACAGCACTAATCATAGCTACTACCTTTGTTGACGGCATAATAGTTTTTGACGCATCTTCATCAATTGTTATACAAGTATGATTTTTCTGAGAATTTTTCTTTTATTAATTTTTCCATCATACTTATTGTTCTGCCTTTAGAATTTTTTTCGCCCGTCAAAGCAAATTTATTATTAGTTTTTGATTCGACTCTTTCTCGGTAGTCATCAAAAGATGACTGCTAAGGAATTTCGGAACTGTTTTTATTGCAATTTTAAAACTATCTTTTGTGCCAATACAATCACTTACATCGGATACAATTTTACAATTATTATTCTTATCTATTTTCAATAATGTGTGCACTCTCCGCAATTCATAAATATAGTTCCTGCAGGATTATATACAACTATAAGAAGAGAGATTTTATATTTTTGCTTATAGCATCTTTAAAAAAATATTGAATGACAGTCTTCAGCAAATTTTCTTAACGCTTTCTTTATTGATGATATAGTTTTTCTATTCAATATTTCATCTCTGCTTTTTATCTAAATATTCAAAAACCTTTCTGGATGCATTAAATGCCTCCTCATTATCACCAACACCACGACACACCGCAAAGATAGCATTATTCCCTCGGCCTTTTATATGATAGCTGTCTTTAGCAACATTCATACTTGTATAAAGACCGTTCATATAATAATTATCATAATTGGTATATTGCTTGCCGATATTTGTACACATATAGGCATCATATTCCGGACTGTATGCTTCATTGCCAAAAATTATTATCTAATATATTTCTGTCTGTAGATGTTCTCAAGGAAGACATTCCATTCATACTTCCACTTAAAGCCATTTTTTATGCCTCCTAATTTCTCTCAATATTGATGTTAGAACCAATTTTTTATATTTCCGTTATCAGAAACAGAAACAAGATCATATTTATATAAATTCTTTTTGTTGCGTCTGTATAATGATAAACTCTGTATGTAGAATCTGACATCTTAATTATTGATATTCTTCGTTTTACATCTTGCGATGTACTGATGCTGTAAACTTTAGAAGTTAGAGGATCGCAACAATATAAACCATATCCTTTACCTGTATTATTTATAAAATAAATCAAGTTATTATCAGTATCATAATTCAAGCTTGATACTTTTACAATATCAGTTAATTTATTTAGACTTGTGATTTTTCCTGTCAAAGAGCCTGTAACATAATTGTTTGTATATATTGAATTATCTAAAGTTATAATATCAATGCAAGGATTGTTATATTCAGAAATAACAACAGTATTATCGTTTAAACTCATAATATTTATTCTGTTAATAAGAGAATTGCCATTATAATCATTTATATAAATAATATATCGTCTTCACCTGTTGAAAGATTTATTCTGTGTATCTCCTTATTATCGCCTGAATCTTCAGTCGCATCAACATAGAATATGTATGATTGTCCCTGATATTCTCTTAGTACGATATTATATGCATTGCTGCTATTACTTATATAGTGATAATTTTCGCCATCCAAATCAGACTTAAAAACACGTCCAACACCACTATTACTACTTCCGGTTTCTCTCAATTCCATACAAAAGTATTTTTGATGTGAGATAATATTTAGAACCGTAGGATCTATGCGTTCATTTTTGGTATTATAAAAAGTTATAGTTGAAAGAGTTTTTTCTACCTCTTTTTTTACAGCAAGCCTTATAATTTTCATCTACAAAATATATGTTTCTTCTTGAACGTGTTACACTGTAATAAGAATGTCCATTATCAATTTCTTCTATTACAGATGAAACAGTCTTACCATCCGATTCCAAATAAATATCAGAATATCCCAAAGTATTATCATACTCACTATAATTCAAATATGCCATTTTACTATATTTAATGACTTTATTTCCTTCTTTACCGTTAGAAAATCCTTAGCCACATTCTCATTGCTCATAAAATATATATTGCCTGTTGATTGTGACCAATCCACTTCACCTCCTACAAGATATGCCATATATCTCATAGGGAAATACAGACTACCGTCAATATTCATTATTTTATATTCTATTTCTTCGCCATTATCCAATTTAAAAGTGAAAGGCACATTTATATTTTGGCTAAAACGACCTTTTCTTAGTGACTATCGTTATACTTCCGGTTCCTATGCTTTCATATTTGAATGTATTATTACCCATATTTGAATCAACAGCATCTGCCAATCCGGCATTCTCCGCAATATATCTAAAAAGGAAGATATGTACTGCCATCTATAATTTTAGCTGTAGCAATGGCACCACTCGAATCTCTCATTTGAACATAATCAAGTAATTCATCATTGATTGCACGGTATGCCATTGAGCTATTTGCTTTCATACATAAAAATAATTGATTATTCACAGCAAATGTGTTTGTACAAAAAGATAATAAACAAACTTGCAATACCCAATACAAAAACTAAAATTTTTTTCATTTTTACCCTCCATTAATTACATTTTTGAAATTCATCATTCACTTTTGCATAAATAGATCCTTCAAACACAGATAAACTACGTATTTTATCAGCACAATATAATGTTTCCGGTACAGTATTTGAAAGACTTATTTTTTTTTTTCATTTTGAATATCAGGAACAATAGTTACATAATAAAAACAATCATTAATATCGTCATAACTAATAAACCTTATCTTTTCTACATTTTCTGAATCAATAACGTTGCTTATGTTATTACCGTCAAAGCTTGCTATTTTAACAGTTCCTTTTTCCCAATCGTTATACGCTATACTGTTTTTCCCCCTATTGAAAAATAATCAATATTCTTCAAAGGACTTCCGTCAACATCTCATTGTCTGTACTTCACCTGTTTGCAAATTAAGCTTATAAAGTGTATATTCCGCATTGGAATCAACATAGTATATATTTAAACTTCGTATATTTTTTTTCAATATCAAACATCATAATGCCATTAGATTCTGTAATCTTCCGAAAAATTGTCAGCCTTAATTTTGTATGTGTATACCCCATTATCGCCTTCAAAGATTTCTGTAGATAAGTTTGCTGAAAAAAAAAGATATCCTGATACCTCATTTTCTTCACCTATAGCCAAACCATAAAGCATATTTTGATAAACGGTCATTTTATCAATTTTAACATCTACTTTATTCCCGTCAACATCATAAACATCTAAGTTATGACTGAGGTTATTATCGTCTGACATATCAATATAATGCACTTTTGATTTGCATCGCTATAAAAAGTCAAATTATAATTGTTTCTTGCAGAATGAACCTTCTCATTAACTTTACCGCTTAACGATATTACCGTATTTTCATTATCATCATTTCAAGTACAGCATCTGAATATGTTATATAATTGTTTGTAAATTTTTCTCGAATTTATCTTTGAAAAATATTTTTTCTCCGTATTCTTTTGTACTTGAAATTATTATACTTGAAGTATTATTATCCCAAGACAAGCTACATAGTTTTTCTTTTTTCAAAATATCTCAAAGGAAAAAATAGGATACCCGCTGTCACTTACTTTTTAGTGCATCAAATTCACTGTCATTATAATCGATAATTTCACCCGCAGTAATTGTCCTTGTAATACCGTTTACATTAAAAGATATATTAAAAGACGATGTATTGCTCCACATATATTCTTTTATTATCAAGTGTTTCTTTCTTTCCTGTGGCATCCGAAAAACCTAATATTTCCTCAAAAACATATCTAAAAGGCAGATATGTGATACCGTCATATATTTGCGGAGCTACTGCAACCGCATTACTTGCAATCATAGGTAAATATTCTATTTTTATCGTTCTTTTCTATGTAAGCAAATTCTGATTCGTTTTTCATACACCAGAAAAAAATCTTCTTCCTGCGCAACTATCGATTCCGCTGTAGGTAACGGAGTAACTTCAACTTCTGGTGCATTTTCTTCTGTTGCATTTTCTTCTGTTGCATTTTCTTCTGTTGCTTCTGTAGGTATTATAGTTTTCTTCAACAATGCTTTCAGAACTTTTTCATCTGTAAACGATACATTATTTTCATCCGCACAAGCACTAAAACTTGCTATAATTGTAGAAATTAAAAGTGACAATATAATACTAATTACTTTTTTCAAGATATTCCCCTCCAATTTATCTATTTATTTTTAGAAATACTGTTTACGTCAATTTCTTCAAACCTTGAAAGGTTTGCCAACCACACTTCGAGACTGCCGTTTTTATTTTTTAATTCACCGCAATTTTCTTGAATAAGGCATTGCAATCCCTCACCGTTTTATTAATTTCTGTATAAATCACCTGTAGGTGAATTATCCGTAAAATATATGTAATCTCCTCTATTACAACGTCATAATGACATTCTTTATCACATAAAGCTGTTTCTTTGCCTGTCCATATATTAACTTTATATAACTTTTTGCCATCTTTTCTGTCACTAAAGAATACCTCATTTCCGTCTAAATTCACATACGATGCAGAGTTATCAGTTAATTTTCTTGCAGGTAAGAATAAATATTTTGCGTATAATTTATAATCATCCGACTCATTAGGATAAAAAGTTGCTGTTTTTAGGATATAAAAATACCAGAGTTGTTCCTAAAACTACTAAAACACACAGCAAAATAATCAACAGACGTTTCATATACTTTTACCTTACGTTCTTCTTCGTTCATATCGCGCTCTGCTATGCCTCTTCCTGTATATACACCCTCAATAAACTGACTTTCCTTTGTGTTATTGCCAAATTTTTTTGCAACAAATCTTTAAATGTCTCCAACTGTATCACGAAGTATATTCTTTTGTGGTATTTCTATATGATGTATAGTCATAGTTTGGTTATTATCAAACTTTTCTTCCCACCATTCATCATCTTTAAAAACTTCTTTTTAGGATAAGGAATTATAGTATCAAGTTCTTCTGCACTCATCTCGTTTTCGGCATCCTCTAAATCCTTTATAAGCATATCTATATTTCTATATCTGTTGTTAGGGTTAAATTGACAACATTTTTAATACTATATTTGCAATTTTATTTGTTGCATATTTAGGCGGTGGTAGCTGTTTACCCATCATTCGCATATTATATGCTGTTCTTTCATCTACTTCCGAAGAATAGAATGGAGGCTTATTTTCATTTAACAACATATACAAAACAAATACCTAAAAAGAATATATGTCAACAGTTTCATCATAGCTTTCGTTATTTTTTATTTTTCCGGAGCCATATAGTGCGGAGTTCCTACTCCCTCTGTTTTTTCTTACTAAGTCCGCCACTATCGATATTTGCCACGCCGAAATCACCAATTTTAATTTTACCGTCGGCACCTATAAACAAATTTATCTTCTTTTATATCTCTGTGTATAATTCCTTCTGTATGGCAAGCTTTCAAACCATATGCAGTTTCATATGCAATTTGCATTACCTTTTTTAACGAAAAAATCTTCATGTGATAAGAAACGCTTTAATGGCAAAGCCAATTCCATTAAAAATTATAATATGCGAATATATACCGGACTGTACCAACATATGATTATACATTTTTACGATGTTTTGACTACCTAAAATATTCAAATTACCCAGTCTACTCATTGATTTTATTTCATTTTCAAATCGAGACGCCATTTCACGAGATAAATTTTCTATTGCATTTTCATCATCTCCGTAAATGTCCCTCAATTTTTCTTCCAATTCGGATTAGGCAATGAAATAACTTTTTACCGCACAATCCTTTCGGTGTCAACTCTAACTCCATTATATACAATACCGTATTTTCCACGTCCGATTTCTCTGTCTATTTCAACCCCTAAATTTTCATGAATTGTTGTATCTACAATTTTATATTTGTTTGCAT
>VOFK01002658.1_pt1 | contig 31708 bp, 38 predicted proteins | sample 5384121 | NCBI WGS metagenome assembly VOFK01 (sample SAMN12384730, study PRJNA508395) | human gut metagenome | isolation source: healthy gut J | host: Homo sapiens | reverse complement strand
TAATGTTAACATCAATAGTTAACTTAGATAAAGTTCACGATAATAAAAATTACAGCCTTGAATCTCTCAAAATATTCTCCTTGCTTCACTCAATTGGGTTCATTTTCTATCAATTAGGTCATTATTTTCTTTTGCAAAAAATCCCATAAAAAAAAATTTTATCAGGATTTTGTGTATAATTATAGAAAATATTGTTATATTGTGAGAAATATGGTACCTTTGTGATAGTTGATTGGCTTGCAATAGGGAGAGATGGTTTTGAAGTCAAAACTTTTCAAGGCAATATTAATTTTTTTTATTATCGTGACTGTCATATGTATAGGTTTCTTAGCTGTTGATTATTTAACATTACCTCCTATGACGAAAGATTTTTGAATAAAATAGTGGGACAATTCAGGAAGATGATTTAAAAATAATCTTAATTTTATAGGGATAAATTAACAAGAAGTTAAAGGAACTGAATACCGTGACGTTAAACACAGCTATTTTTCTTAGGTTATATTGAATCATTAAATGAAGATTATAATCAATCAGATTATTATTATCGAGCATTAAGCATAGATAGCCTGCATTGTGATACTTTATGTGGAATGGTCTATCGGGGAGTTAAGCTTTAATGCGATCGATTCATCAAGGGCAAATCGAAAAAGGATTTGGAGTATTATAATTTAGCGCTTCAAGCTTTAAAGACGATGAAGCAGAAGTTATGAGTTTGAATTAGTCGATTTTCACAGGCCTTAGATTATACAAAAAGATTACAGGGCACAAATTATAAAATATTGGAGTCTAATAAAAACTAAAAACAAGAACTATTTTGGAAATTCAAAAATTTAAGGTTAAGTTAGCTAAAAATTTATTTGTTTTCGTCTAATACAAAAAAGCATTAACTATCTCGGTTAGATGCTTTTGAAGTATCTGTTTGGAACGACTATAAAATCTCCAGCGGGCGATTACGATTGAATTAGGAAACGCCTATTTTTTAAATAAAAATTATGAAGAAGAAAGCTGAAACGCTATATCCCCTGTTTCAGTTATTGGGGAGATGTTGATTTAAACATTTATTTGGAGCAGCTAGCTAAATCTTTTACGAATGAGTTTATGGATATGATCATGCCATTGAGTTTTTGAATCAACACAGCGAAAGTGTTAAAATTTGATGACTGATCGCTTAAAATTTGGTTACAGTTTTGGGTAGAATTATTAAGCAAGCAGAATTGTCAGTTTTTGAAAATAAACCAGAGATGTGCGATTTATTTTAATCGAGCGCCGTTATTTACGAAAAAATGCGACCAGTCTCATGCGATGTTAAATTATTGATAGAAAAAAATAGATATTTTGGTCTTAAAAAGGTGAAAAAGTGATCAAACTTGAGCATATTGACTTTTGTATAAAAAAATTCGTATCTTCTGGACATATATTTTATTAGTAAAATTAGTTTGCTAGATGAAATTATAAAATCAAAAGTTTAAAGCTTAATCATTATTCATTGGTTTATTATGATGCTACGAAGAGTCGTGCCTTTATTTGTTGATAATGAATTACCTTTGATGATGACCTTATTGATTTAAATGAGATTTATCTTAAAACGAAAGAAGAGAGACAAAATCGAAACAAGCAAAGGATTGTTTTATTCTTGCGATATCAATCACAACAATGGGCATAGGGTCGATTATTGTAAAATAATAGTCCGAAATCATAAAAAGAGAATACTAGATTTAGTGACAGAAAGTCGAAGCTCAAAAAAAGATTTTGATTCTTTGACTCCCATACTTAACGCGAAGCCCGCTCTATATAACAGATTAGAAAAAAGTCATTTCTGGGCAAGAATTCGACGTTTACCGGTTGTTCAGTATGATGTATTTTAAAGCGATATAATGAAGTTTACGGATACTTAAATGGCGATCATAAGCTATTAGAATATTACCGAATCAAATTAAAAACACCTTTACTCGCGAGTATATTGCCCGTCATTCGGGGCATTTCTTTATTATTGTTTTAATTGACTCTAAAGAAAATTGTGTTCTTAAAGTAAAAAAACTTTTACAGATGATATATGACTTGAATATTATCAATACACTTGTTTTAGAGCATAGGCGGTGACGGTTAGTGCAGGATTAAGTAGCGGTGCATTCACTCTAAGCAGGATATTTAGACCACTATATTAAAGTAGCGCTCTGCCATCATTTAGAAGTTTCGTTGTCAAAGAGGATGTAATACCTTTATTGTATAAAAAGTATGGATAAATCAACTATAAAAAATCTTTTATGATGAATTATCAATATAAGTGCGACACTTGCTCATGAAATACCCGGATGAAGTTTTCCAACCCAAACATTTCGTGATCGATGATTAATCAGGTAGACCGCCTTGAAAACTTTGGTAAATTGTATTAAAGAGATTTTTTGAAAATGAATATATTTCACGTCATTTGGGCAATCAATTTATTATTGTGTCGTATCACTTCAAAGGAAGCATGTGTTCCTTAATTTAATGCATTTAATGCAAACAATCTACGATTTAAATATTGAAAATTCAACCGATTTAAAAGATAGACGTCTGACGATTAGTGCAGGGATTAGTTGGTGGAACTCTAGGGATTCAGAAGAGGCAATCGATCAACAAATTAAGTTGGCAACGAACAACTTAGGAAAATCAAGACAGCGTGGTAATAATAAGTTACAACCCTCTCAATTTAAATAATAGATGAAAACCTGTAGCTATAGCTATGCATCCTATTAATCGTGTCGCCGATCGTGCACAAAAAAGATGAGGGTTTAAAATTTTACTTCAATCACTGACAGAAATATATGGGAAAAAATTCAAAATGGGGTTCACAAAATAATAAATTGATGTTATATTAGTTATCAATAAGGGAGGAAGTTCACCTCAAATGTTGATTTTGGTGTGAGACATGGTCAACAATCGGTGAGGTCCTTTGTATTTGATTTATGTCATAAATCAAGTGCTTGGGCAATACTAAATGATAGTAGGTGTTCCTCTGGTCATGTCGTGAAGGACGTAGCTTAATTCATCTTTTTATGATTTTGCTAACGACTTCATTAAACGAGACTTATTAGAGTAATCGGACTTTAATGTTGCTCATACTATTTTTGCTTGATTTGTATCGTCAATCAAATTTAAACGAGCTTTATTGTAAAAGTAGTTAAGCTTTTTAATGAGGCTCGTTTTTTGTTGCCAAAAAAAATACAGCTCTCATGTTATCCATCTCACAGCAAACATCGAAATAAACTGGTAATAAAGCACCTCTCATCCTCAATATGATTAAGAGAAACGGTTATACATTTAAGAAGGGTGAGTGAACCAAGAGTGGATTTAATGATTGAATTTATGACGCAAAAATGGACTCAGTCGCCATGTTTTTATTTATAATTTTAGAATATAAAAGTGTCTCCCACTTCCAAGCGAAGTGATTCTACCACTGTCAGGAGCCATGGTTTTAGCAAGCGGGAGATTCCATTATGCTTGCGATTTTGAATCAGTATTATGGCTGCTTCATTAGGCTCAATGATTTAAGTTATATCGGATATACAGGTGGAAACGCAGTGATCGGGATCGAATGATGAAAGTATCCGAGTGCCACGAAAGGAATTGAATCAACACGTCAGTTTTATGCAAAAGCGCATGTAACTTATTCAGTAGACTCCTGGACGTGTCATTCGTTATTTAGAACCTCCATTTCCTTTATCGCAGGAATCACGAAACAACGTGTCAGGTACCTTTTTACTTGCTTCAACATTAGAATTGCGGTATGGAATACGTTACTGATGGGGCTTAAGCTATTGGTTGTAGCAGATGAATGAAAAACGTCATGGGATATTATGGATTCAGGTAAATGGATTCTTTTATTACTTGGTTGTGCTGTCATCGGTCTTTAATTTTAAAAAAGAGCTGCCAAAAGAAGCATAGAACTTATCGGTTCAGTCAAACAGTTGATGATTATTTTATTGTTGCGATGATCTCTTGAAAAGATGGATGTAAAAGTTTAACCTTTTAAAACCTTGCACGGGTGAGGGCTTCTTCACCATTAGTGATGGGTTTGTCCTTTAAAATTCAGTATGTTAGGATAATACGAGGAGGAATTAAAGTGGAGAAAAAAGGTTTATGAGTTAAGTGATTGAAGAAGTATGTTTCATCGAACATCTCATTTTTAGGTTTAAGTGAGGAAGAAGCGATTAAACGTCTTGAGCAATATGGGCCAAATCATTGCTTGAGGAAAAAAGAAGAATCTGTCTTCATGGTATTTATTTCCCTTGCAATTTAAGGACCTTTAGTTCTAATCTTTCAATTGCGGCAGCTGTTGCTTCAACAATGCTTTCGTCATTTAGAAAGTGCCACTGTTATTTTAGTTGTTATTTCTTATTAAATGCGATTTTAGAAACTGTGCAAACAAAGTTAAGGCACGTCAATCTTTAAAAAGTTTAAAGTAAAGCCCGGCAAGCAAAAACTGTCGGGCAGAAAGCGAATTTACTTTTTCTTCCATCCAACTCAAGGAATGGTTGCAATTGCTGTATGCCACCGTCATCGAGGTCTTGCAGTCGGTTAAAAAATGTTGATACGGTCAGTTTCGTCCCCGGCACCGGTAAAGAATTCCTGCGGGGTTACGCCGAGGTATTCACAGATGCGCAGAAATTCGTGCATTGAGGGCAATGCCTTGCCGATTGAAATACTGCGCATATAGCTGCCGCTTTTGCCAAGGTCAAGGCTCATTTTATGCTCGGAAACGTGGAGGCGATGGCGCAGCTGCTAAGATGGGGTCACTTGCTGGGGGTCTGGGGCTGGGCCGCCGCGGGCTTTTTCTCCGGGCGGTGGGGTTGGTAATAAAGGCCCCCACTCTTGGGCGGCCAATCGCCGTATTCGTGGCGAATCACGTTCTGAATGGCTTTTTGCCCAACGGTGTGCAAATGTTGCTGCATGGTTTCTTTCATGAGTGGATTCCTCCTGATTTATAAAGATTTATTGTATGCCAAAACCGGCTGTGGCCATCATAAGGGAAACCGCGACCGAAAGTTCCGCCAACGCAATGGAGCTGGCGAAAAAAGGTGGCCATGGACGCCCAACAGGGCAAGCGAAACAGCGTCCAGAAGCAATAGCCGCAAACGTGCGCGCTTTTGCCATCGCCTTGCTTTCCGCACGGGAAAGGTGTATCTGCTTATTATCGGCAGGTGACGAAACCCATATCAGGGCAGAGGAGGCAATCATAATGCCCAATAATTGTTGGGCTCCTCCGCAAAAAATCGGCAAAGCGAACATCGTTGCAAAAATCATGGCGGCAGAGTATAATGCGCACTGCCATTCTGTTTTTGGCATGGTAGCCGCCGGTGCGCTCACGGAGGAAAAGAAACGAAACGGTAAAGCAAAAAGCCAAACCGAAATCCGTAATCAGTCCACCAAGCAGTGTCAGAGCAATCAGGCCCACGGCGCGGGAAATATGTGTCGGTACAGTGCGTATTGGCACACCTCGGCGTCGTCCTCTTTGATAAGACCGTGCGCCAGAAAGTATTGCGTCAGCTCATTTGCAATCTGTTCCATCGGCATCTCCTTGTCATCTTTCGCCCTTATCCTACCGCAAACCAGGCTAAAGTACAAAGAATCCTGCGCAAGTGACAGAAACTTATGCGTGAACGCAAGAATTGCGGGTCACATCGGGCCATTCAAAGCAGAATTGGAACGCACCGTCATGATAATCCATCGTGTAAAAGGCGTTGTTGCGGCGCAGCAGCTCCTTGGCGCAGGGCAGACCAAAGCCGTGCAGGTGCGGTTCCGGCTTGGTTGTGGCAATACAGGCCTTTTCGATGTGGACCGGCAGGCTGGTGTTGATAATCGAGACATACAGCTTGGCATCGCCGTCCGCGTAGGCTTCGTCCCGCAAAAACGCTGACCTCAATGCGGCGCTTTGCTTCCTCCAGCTTTAGGCAGGCTTCCGATGGCGTTGTCCAGCAGGTTGCCCAAAGCACGACCGTGCAGTCAATCGTTCGGGATTTGCAAGGGGCGACAGGTCGTTGACTTCAAACTGAATATCGATATGCTGCTTCTGAGCGGCATAGCCCTTTTGGTTCAGCACGGCGCGTCGATGGCCGAGTTGTGGGTGTTGACCATCAGGGCACGCTCAGTCTGCTGCTCCTGCAAAGCGGCAAGATAGTCCTGTGCTTGTTGTGTCTCGCCTCCCTGCAGCATCCCGGAAAGGGCCGCGATGTGATGCCGAAAATCGTGCGTCATTTTGCGCTGTGTGGCGTAGGCGCTGCTCAAGGCATCAATGTTGGCACGCTGGGAGCGCAGCTGCTCGTTAAGCGTTTTTTGCTGCTCCGCGCGAGGTTGTTTTTCTGTCAAATCTATCAAAATCAGAATCACGGCATTGAGTTGCCAGCAGAACTCCACTTGAAAAAGCACAAATGTGGCAGTCATTTTGCCGTTCATAGATAAGTAATAGTAAATTGATATACCAACCAGAGAAATAAGTGGAAATCCGATTGTCAAAGGACGCCCATTTGATGTTGCCGGAACTTGCCACCACGGGCCTGTGAATCCTTTTGATTGCGGAAAAAAGCAAAAATTTAAGGCTGTATGTTATCGTCACCCCTGTGAAATAGAGCACCATATTCGACACATATTCGTCATAGTGGATGTGAAGCAAGGCCAATAGAGAATAAAGCACGCAAAATTCCAGCAAGGTGAAAATTGCATACGCCAAAAGAACCACCAGTAGGCGCATCCAGAACTTTCCTAATATAAAACAAGTGATGCAAAAACAAAGTAAACCGTAATAAAGTGCGGCAAATTTTAAAAAGTGTTATCGGCGATTCTTCCGAAATATGCGAAACGAAAATCGTAGCGATATAAGACAATACTCCGCAGAGCAGCGCCCCCACTACAAAGCGTAATCTTGTTTTTCTTTCAAGAAACACATCGCAAAAACGGCCACGCACAGCACGTCCAAGCAGCTGAAAGTGATCCCAACCAATAACCCATTTTTCGCGCTCCTCCACTGCGTATAGATTTTCCGCACGGCGCTGGCTGTGTGCGAACTGACCGGCAGCTCGGTTCCGTCGCGCAGATACAGTCGCGTGCTTTGCAGATTGCGGATGTGCTCCATATTGACCAAAACGCTTTTGTGTGTGCGCACGAAGCCGTGGTTTTCCAGTAGGTCAGCCAAATCGGCCATGGTAGCGGTCGTGTACAACAAGGCCCGTCGGCCCCCTGCAGGTGCAGGCATACCTTGCGGGCCGACATCTCGGCGTACAAGATCTGCTGCGGCTGCGCTCACATCCTTGCCATCGCAAAATATGCGAACCGTATCGCGGGTCTTGCGGTATGCGGTAGGGCCTGCTGCACATAACGCTCCAGCTTTTGCGGCATCTCGGCTTTCAGCAGATAGCGAAACGCCTGCACCTCGTACCCCTGCAGGCTGTATTCGACGTAGTTCGTCACAAAAATCAGCAGATATCGGGGCGCAGCTCATGCAGGCGACAGGGCCAGATCAACGCCGTTCAGCGGGCCCATATCAATATCCAAAAAAGCCAGATCGTATTTTTGCCAGCGGCAAAGCACGCGCGCAGCAGCGCTGCATCTGTGGCGCAATCAACCGTGGAGAGCGCGGCATCTGCGGCTTTACGATGGCCTCTATCTTTTCCGCCAGCTGACCGGCAAAGACCGCGTCATCATCGCAAACCAGTATGCGCATGGAAAAGTTCTCCTTTTTCGGCATTTTTTGCCCGGCGTGTGCTTGCGGGCATCTGCTGCCAAGAAACATAATCTTTGCCCCCTTGTTGTCAAGTATCTTGCCTAAAATCGCAGAATTACTGTTGTTTTTCTGATTATATAACAGATATATCCCGGTGTGTCAAACGGTACACTATAAAGGTAGTGGAAGGGGGGCCGTTTGGTATGTTTGATATGGGCAAGCGCATCTGTAAATTGCGTAGGGACGCACACCTGTCGCAAAAGCAGTTGGGCGAGAAAATTGGCAAATCAGCTTCGACCATCGGTTCGTATGAAAACGATACTGCCGTGCCGACGCTGGAAAACGCGGCAGCACTGGCGGAAGCGCTTCATGTTTCGTTGGATTATCTGCTGTACGGTGAAAAGAGCCGCACCCCTTCCGCTGCAAAAGATGAGCGAGAACCGCGTGCAGCTGCTGACCGATCTGGCGCAGGAGTTTGCAGCACCTACTAGCCACGGTGCAGCTTTCAGTGACCGAAAGCTGGATATTCTGCGGCGGCTGTATCAGGAATTTTATCGTTAAAAAGCATTGGCTGCTCGGCGTGTCTGCCTCCGGTGGGGGCAGACACGCTTTTTGCGTTCACGCACGATTTTCTGTCACTTGCGCAGGTTTTGTAGATTTTCGGTGAAACGCTGTGGTATTTTGGGGGCACAGCAAAGGTTCCCAGCATCGGCGCGCAGATGCTGAATATATCTGCCCCGAAACAAACCCGATACAAGTTGCTTTTAAAATGGAGGAACTCTTATGACTACGTCAAGAAAATCTTTTCTTTCTTTTGCTGTGGCCTGCATTGTAGCGCTTATGGCGGCTACGGCAGCCTTTGCATCCATTCTGCCGACACTGACTTCACCTTCAAATTTAGCGGTGGCTTGCCCCAAAGGACGGAATGGCGCTCAAAGACCGATGATACCAACGTCTATATGTCGGTAAAAGGCGTACAACACGCCTTTACCGCTCATGTGGTTGGAGCAGATAATAATTATTCCACCACTGCCCACGATTGCTCTCATGGATATACATATTCTATCTCTAATGTAGGCGTATATCGGATGCGCAACTGGGTGCACGATGGCTCGCCGAGTTATCCATATGCGGCCATCTATGCAGCGCCCAATTATGGATATGAATTTAGCGCGTGGGGCCAATGGAGTCCGGATTCCGTATGATGAGATAGTAGTATTATAAATTCCTTGTTTATCTCTGAGTGTCCCAGTTCGTGTATTGGCTTTGCGATATCGAATCACTTTTTTGCACTTTCAACGATTCACTGCAATAAGCCAATACACGAACTGGCTATTAGAGAAAACAAATCGCACTGAACTCTTGCGCCAAGAGGTCAACGGCTTTGGCTGCGGCGTGCTACAGCTATATTTAGTTGTTATTATATAAATGTTGCACTACCCTGACTCAATTCACACCAGAACGGAGGAACCAATATGAGAGTTTCAAAAGAAAGCGCTTCGTCCTTTGCCGTGATTCTTGTTTCGCTGTCAATGTCTGCACTGCTCACCGGGTGCCAGACCTCCTCAGACAGCGCATCGCAGGCAGTCGGGGGTTCGGATGCAGAAAGCACTATCCAGCAACAGACCACCGACGCCTCCAATTCGGAGACGAATGAACAAAACGGTTCCAATGAAACGGTTGCGTCCTTGCCGCAGGTTTTTGTGACCGACGTAGAGGGCAACCGCCGAAACCTTTCCGATTTCCCCTGGGCGCAGAAATATCCGACTCTGCTGGACGGCATCGCAAAGCGACACCCCTGACAGACTATGCATTTTACACGATAGCCTCGAAAATCTGAAAGCAAGGGGCGAAAGCCTGACGTGCGATTACTTCGGTGACCAACAGGTAACTATCTCTGTGGCGGGCGCTGAAAGGGGAGGCTGCGGCTCAGATTCCGCAGGATAAGTTACAGGAGGGGGATAGACACCTTCGGTGAGAAGAACGAAAAACTATGAATATCTGACTGTTACGGTGAATCTGACAAATTCCGGCAGCGCAGAGGCCGGGGTTTATCTGAACAACCTGTCCATTCAATGCTGTGTTGACGGTTCCATCGCAACAGAAACGACTTGCAGCGAGGCTGTCACATCTGACTTGCCCGCGGTTGCTTTCGGTGAAAAAGAACCAGTTCCAGCTCATGTTGGCCCCAGGGGAGACACGCACTTGCACGGTCCTTTACTATGTGAGAGCGGAAATCGAGTTGAGTGACTTATATCTGAGGGCAAACCTCGGCGGTAATGCGATGACCGAAGTCAAGACCGCCGACAATGTGATGAACGAAGAGTGGCTGGCGTTAGCCTAATGCTCCTGCCATGCACACAGAAACGGATATGTGACCATGAAAAGCATTCTATGTTTTGAGCTGAAGCGCTGTTTTGGAAGCAAGCGGCTGTATCTCTCTCTGCTGACAGGCATCGTCATTTCCCTTCTCCATATCATTGTCGGGGTTCTTCCCTTGACCCAGTGGCTGTCGAGTTGGCGAGGGAGATTTTTTTCTTACTCCTCACTCTGCATACGGGCATTGGATCGGGATGGACTCCTCCACTGTCTGGCCTACCCTTTTGTATATGCTTCTTCCGTTCCTTTGTGCCTTTCCGTTTTCGGATACTGTATCATGGGACTTTAACACGGGCTATGTGATGCAGATTTTTGTGCGCCGAAAAAATCCACCTATCTGTTTGCCAAGGCTCTGACGATTTTTATTGCCTCCGCCTTTTTGACAGCGACAATCTTGTTCTTCGACTTTGCATGCACCGCCTTATATTTGCCGCTTGTCCGGCCGGAAGCGCTTACCAACCTTTACGGAATCAGCAATCGCAGCCTGATGGCGCATCTGTTTTTATCATAAGCCGCTGCAGTACACCGTCATCTATATTATAATGGATGCTTTATTGGTTGGCGCATGGAAATCATTGCCCTGGCAGTATCGGTAGCTACAAAGAAATCCTCTGCAGCCTGCGCTGTTTCCTTTCTTGCTCTACCTGCTCCTGTATTTTATCTGCAACTGGCTTCAGATGGATTCGGTCACGTTGTTTGCAATTCTGTTGCCCTTCCAGCCTGCGGTCAATGTGAAATGGGTTACGATTGCAATTTACTTCTTAGCTGTCCCCATCAGCAGCATGACTATGTATTTCTTGAAGCCGAATAAGAGTGATGTGCTTTGACAATTTATCGGCAATTTTGGGTAACTTATAGAAAGCGATTGCTGGTTTATTCGCTTTTGTGCGTTGCGCTTGCAACCGGCAATGCACTTTTCTGGCTGCATAAATGGCATGAACAGGGTGTGGAGCTGTGCTTTGCCGACACTATGATGACAGGCGTTCAACCGAGCTTCCTTTAATGCTGCTGATTCCCCCGACGCTTGGCCTTGTACACACCAACTGAAGTTCATTTTAGAGCAGCCCTTTGTCATTTGTGCGTTAGATAATAGAGCACGGCTTGCCCGCAATCTCCTTGCTGCGCTCCTTTTTATTGCGTTCAGAGCGGTTATGGCGGTTTTCAATCCCGGGGCTGTCCATTGCATTGGGTGCTCTGCTGTTTCGAGGTGGCAAACCTTGTACATGGGAAAGCGGAGCAAGCTACTATGCCTATATGACGGGCCAAACGTTAATAACCCTGTCAAAACAGGCTCTTGATTGTCTGGCAGGCTATGACGATCTGGCTCACAGTCTTGCTGGTATCGATTCTTTTCCTGTCAATCAATCTTTCCTGCGAATCGCACCAACTCGGAAGCATACTCTCATGGGGCGTCTGCCTTTTGGCTTTGTGGATGTGTTCGTTTCCTGTTACACCGAAACTGTATAGGCTGCAAAAGAGCGTTTCTTTCTCCGTGAATCGAATTGCCGAAAATACAGTTTGGCGCCATTTTCTCTCAGGCATCTGTATTCTGTTTCTTGAATCTCTGTTTCTGCACTTTGCCGTTACCAGAAAGGACTTTTTAAGGTGAAGAACAGTTTTATTCGATTGCTCCTGCGGATATCAAGAACTATATCCGAACGAATCGTTTCTTCCCTGATCGCGGAAGCAGCGCTGTTTTTGATTGGCTGCATGATTGCGGATATGCAAAAGCCCGATAGCTACGGCAAATATACTACCATTCAATATTATATGCAGATATTTCGGGGCTGCTATCCGTTTACGGATGCCAGAACAGAAGTGTTTCAGGTTCCACTTACATGGTTTACACTCATGTACTTTTGTATTTACACTGCTCTCTTATATCCGATTCGGGACGCCAGCGGGCAGGCATTCATGTTCTGCTGCGGGCAAAGAAAGCAGAGCCTTGTGGTGGTTCAGCAAATGTCTTGCGCTAACCGTGTGGAATCTGCTTTACTTTGCAGTCGGCTTTTGCTCTGTATGCGTATTCTGCTTTTTACAAATGGTTTGTCTTGCTTTTTACCATTTTGCCGTATGATGTATTGCCTTGCGATGCTTTTGACCTGCCTTTTGCCTTTCGGTTTGCGTTGGCAATCTCGCTTCTTGCCTTTTGCCTTTGCATCTTTTTGCTCTTTTTGTCTGGGGACAGGTGTTTGCCATAAAGTTGCCTTTGTGGCCGTCTCATTCACTGAGTTTCCATCTCCTTTTTCTCTGCTATGCCATGCTGATTCGCTGTGAGCCATGTCTCCCGCTGGATTCGACGAAAGGGGGCAGGCTTGCTTTTCTACCTTATATTTGCCGGAATCGTATGCTTCATCGGTATGTTCCTGTTTTTACAACTTGACTTGTTTCCCGGACTTCAAAGGAGGCCGCAATGAAAGTTGAAATCAACCATCTTACCAAGGTGATTCAGGGCAATGTTGTTCTGGATGATATCAATGCCTGTTTTTCCTGTGCTTCCGGCGAAAAAAAACGGGGGACGCATTTACGGGATTCAAGGAATCAATGGAAGTGGCAAAACCATGCTTATGCGCGTGATCTGTGGCCTTGTGCTTCCCACAATGGGCACCGTGTCAATCGATGGAGAAAATCATTGGTAAAGGGTATCTCATTCCCGCGAAGCATTGGCCTTTGCTGGAGAACCCAATCTTTATCGATGAATTCACTGGCGCAAAAAATCTTTCTCTTCTCTGTGATATCAAACGACTTGTTTTTCGCAAGCGCAGATTGGCGATACGTTGCGTCGTGTCGGACTGAACCCATCCGACAAAAGGCCCTTCCGCAAATATTCTCTCGGCATGAAGCAGCGCCTTGGAATCGCAGCCGCTATCGTTGAATCACCTGATCTGATTCTGTTGGACGAGCCATTCAATGCGTTGGATGAGTCGGGAATAAAAGAAATACGTGACCTTTTGCGTGAACTGCGCCAAAAGGGAAAGCTGATTGTGCTGACCTGCCATGATCGCCAGCAAATGGAATCGCTTGCGGATGAAATCATAGCGATGCGTGAGGGCCGGATTGCGAATGTGGACAAGAATAAGCCACGAGGAGGTTTTGAAGTGAAAACAAACGACTTCATCATCGTGCGATTCTGCTTTTTGCTCCTTTTGCTGGTTCTCTCTTTCGCAATCGGCCTGAGAATCACACGCTTAAATGGTTCTTATTTGGCAACCGAGGATTGTTATGGGTATCCGCAAAAGCCTATCGATTGGAATGGTCTGAAAATAAATTGCTCGGTGCTGAAATTGTTGACGGGGAAAGCATTTTTACAGGAATATAACATCGATCGGGAATCAATTTTTTCGGATTCCCTGTCAGAAAAGACGCACTGTTTCATATATCTGTGACGAAGGTGTCGGATTCCCCATTGTTGACATACTATCGTTTTGATTATTGCGGAGCGGAAAGATGGCTGGCGAAATTTGGTTTCCCGAAATTTTCGAATCGCTGAACCCTCTGGCAAAAGCCGTCGCAGCTATCCGTAGGTGAAACCGAAGAACTCGCAATGGCGATTGGACTCCATAAGGATGCTTTTCGCAATACGGAATGGAGTAACCTTTCCACTTCCGATATAAGCCTCGTCATGTCTGTTTATCCACAAAAAGTGATTCTGCAATCTTCATGAGAGTGAAAATACACAGGAAAGCAGCTTTGCCCCAGTTCTGAAGCGCTGTATGGGGTATCGTACGAGGCCTAAACTTAGGGGGCAATGGGTGCCGGTGCTCAGGCTACTTTCGCCGCCGCGGCGCTTGCGTGGTGCTGATCCGGCGCCCTTGGTCGAAGCCTACGGAGTGGGCGGGTGCAAATCTTGATGCGTTGAATCTTTGCAGAGGTCTGCAAATTAGAACTGCCGCTGCCTGGCTTCAAATCGAGTGTTAGCCGTCGCCGCGTTTGTTGATGTGTATGCCATAGTTAAGCCTCTCCTCAATGCGGGCAAGCCATGCGTCAAAGCTGGCCTTGCTGACTCGGATCGAAGTACCTATATGCAGACACGGAAATCCGTTGTTGTGTTGCAATGTATAAAGCGCCCAGGCTGATGGACAGCATTTGGGCAATATCCTCGACCCGATAGACAAGCGCGCTTTGTTGCGTTGACTTTGCCAATTTTGTGTCGGTCCTATGGCATTGGTTTGAGAACCTGTCTCTATTGCTATCCCAGCCAGAACCGTTAGTATATTTGAATGGAACGACCAGTGCTGGTTCAAGCTAACGGGTAGCCAGTACAAAATCGGAGAGGAATACCCTGGTCGATATAGCGCTTAATATGGGTATCTTTATTAAATAAACCCAAAATCATGTTGCAGACCTACTGTGCGAACACTAAAGGGGTTCATTCTCACGCCGTTTTGCATCACCTCAAAATGCAGGTGGTTGCCGGTGCTGTCGCCGGTGCTGCCTACATAACCTATAATCTGCCCTGCCGTTACCGCTTCACCTGCGGTAACGGCAGTTTGCGTCATTAAAGGGCGTACCGCGTAAGCCCAGCGCCGTTATCCAGCGAAGCACCTGATTGCCGTAGCTGTCGTTCCAGCCGCTGACCAGCACCGTGCCGCTGTGGGCAGCCAAGATGGGTGTGCCCTCCGGTGCGGGAATATCCGTGCCGCGATGCCCGGCATTGCCGAAGGCGTCCACTTCCCCGAAGTGGCAGGATATATAAGTGTGACCCGGCAGCGGCCAGCACAATTCACCGTCCCCAACAGCAATCACGCCGCACAGGGCAAGCAGGCTGGGGCGCATTTCCTCGGATAACAGCTGGTGCAAAAATGTCTTTTGGTCTTGGGTGAAATTGTACAACTCGGCCAGTTCATCCACAGTTTTGCTGCTGACGGTGATGTGCAAAATATAGTCGGTCTGCTGCTCCGGGTCGGGGTCGTCCTCGGTGGGTTCGGGAGTGGTGTCTACTTCTTCGACCTCGTAGGTGATCTCGTGCATAGCCCAAAAGGTGTCTTGGATGCGCTGCATTTGGGCGGCATTGATAACGACAACGTCGCTATCAGAGTTGAGGTTGGTATGTACAGCAAAGACGGCCAGCACTTCGGGCCAGTAGCTCGCCCAAGTATGACCGTCCTCGTAGTCGTAGGTGATGGTGGTTTTCCGCTGCACTCCGGGTGGGCGGATACGATGTGTCGTTGACGGCCGCGCCGAAGTCGGCGTTGGTTTTTTTACGATTTCGGCAATAGGGATGCTGTTCGGGTCGCCGGATTCATCGGCAAACAAAGATGCCCATCGGGGAGCCGATCACCGCCGCAGCCGCGCCTATGACCATCGCCAGCAACAGCACCACGCCCCCGCACCAAGCAGCGCGCCAACAGCGATTGCGCGGGCGTGCCGCACAGTTTGGGAGAGCAGGGCTTTGATTTTGGCTGCGATATAATGAACGCCACGGCTGATTGCTTCAACCGTGGCTTGTTTATTGCTGATTGTGGGCAGCTTGGGTGCGTGGGTAACGATGGGAACGGTATTGCCCGCCGCTGTGGCAGCCGTCTGCTTTTGCAGATAGCGGCGCACAGCCTCGCGGGTCAGGTGCTGTCGCTTTAAGCTGCTGCATTTGGGCTTGGTAAGGCGGCGGTGCCGGTGGTGGCCGATGAGGCACCGGGGCTTGCGGCGCTGGTGTTTTTGGCTGCGATGGCCTTTTTGCCGGAAGCGCTTCTTTTTTTGAACATTTCCCTGCGCTCGGTCTGCGTGGGAACAGTGACTTTCTCTTTTTCAGTCGGTTTTGATGCAGATTGGGCGCTGCCCTGCAAGGTGAGATTTTTCCGCTTTGCATTGCACGAAACTTGCGGTAGCTGATGCGGGCGGTGCTTTTGGCGGTGTTGCCTGTACGGGCAGCCAATCGGTAAATGCCCTGCTGCACCTCGGTTTGTGCGTATTCTTCGGGTAATTCCTGCCGCTGCTCGGCGCGTTCGCCCTGCGTCTTGGCCCGCATAAGTGTTTTGCGCACAAGCTGCTTGCGCTTTGCTTTAATTCCGGACATCGTCAATTACCATATCGTCCAACTGGCGCGTATATTCCGGGTAGCGCAGTTTTACGGCCTCGTACATATACGGCGCAAAGGAACAGTCGAACAGGTCATGGGGTGTGCAGGATTTGTCAGAGTACCCATTCCAAAGGTTATAAGCAAAACGGGTCAATCTTGACTGTGCCGGTGGTCTGCCAACCGGCGGCCAGTGATTCCGCTTGATTTCATCTTTTTCAAAGTCGAAGCAACTTTCAATGTTGTTGCGGAGTGCGGGTACGGCAGTCAGGGGTGTAAATCAGTGCGCGGTGGTAGCTGTCCATTGCCTTGCAGCGATTGAGATGGGTTAAGTATGCCCTACGGTGGGCAGGTGGTCATAAACTTAGGTTCGGTCATGGTGGTGTCCTCCTGCTTTCTTTATATATGAGGTTATATTTTTTGAGATTCTAAGGCGGGCGACACCCGCCTTTTTTTGTGTAAAAATCATGCTCTTAGCGATCTCCGTGGTCGATGGGTTTGATTTTCAGCTTATTGCCATCGCGCTGAAATTGCTCGTACTGTTCAGGGAGTGCATTTCATCGGCAACAGGCCATGCGGCGTGGGGGAGAAAGACAACAGGGTTATGATACAGCCTTTCATATAAGAAAACCTGTCTATCAGTCAAACTGATAAAGTCTCTTTCTCCGCCATTGCCGCAGACCACAAAAAGAACCTGCAAGAAAATCTGTATGTCCGTAAAGCCGGTTAGGCGGCAAACCGTCAATCTTCCCGGAGTCGTTGCAGATAACGCAAACGCTATCTCTCCACGGACGGCAACATTCAATATCACCGCCGACAAGCTCCTGCAATGCCCTTAATGTGTTGGGAATCGTGCGTTCCTCCGGGTATTTACCGGGCTGCACATACAGCACGCGGATTTCATTTTCACTCATAGGATTCACCCATTTCACCGGGTTTGGTCGTGAGTAATTTGTATGTTTTGGTGTCTTTCGGTTGAGGGTTATTGAATGGGATAAGGCTGTTGCCCATCTTGATAATTCCCGCACCGGGTTGGGCCAACAGCAAATATTTCCGCTGCGGCTCGGACAAGCCGTACAGTTCTACTACGCTGTCAATGTCCTTGGTCTGACGCAGCATAACTACAAATTCGGAGTTTGCCAGCATTGCATAGGCTGTGTCATTGGTTAGGCAGTCTTGCACATTCTGCGTGATGCCGGTGGCGTAGGCGTTGTACTTTCTGAATCGCTTCCAACTTGTGTATACAGAAATTGGCGCTCAAAGAATCGCGCAGCAGCAGATAGATTTCGTCAAAGTACACCCATGTGGTGCTTTTTTGGGTCATTGCGTTCGTTGCTCATCACGGCGGTATTGATGTACTCCAGCATGGACAGCATGGCAACTGGCTTTAGCTGTTCCCCCAAGTTCTGGATGTTGAAGCAGATCAGGCGGTTGCTCATATCCACATTTGTAGGCTGGGCGAACGCTTGCATACTGCCGGTTGCGAAAATTTCCAGTGCAAGTGCCAATTCTTTGGAACGGTTGTCGCCCTGACTGTTCAGCGCCGCCCACAAATCCTTGATGGTCGGGCAAGGCGCTGTGTATTTAGATTCGATAAGCGGTTTGTAAATGCTCCTCAATGCGCGGTCAATCAGACTTCTATCTCCGGGCAGAACATTTTCTTTTTTCATAATCTGTTCGCACAGGCTCAACACAAACTCTGCTTTTGACACATAGGGCGGGATGTCCGTGGATTTGTCTGGCTTAAAGTCCAGTGGATTGAAATAGGTGCTGCTATCCACCGAGATATTGACTACCTCGCCGCCCAACTCCTGCACAAGCGGCGCATATTCATTTTTCGGGGTCTACGATATAAAACCGGGCCTTGGTAAAACGCAGATACAGCATAAGGATTTCCAGTTTGACGAACATAGACTTACCGCCGCCGGATGTCGCCACAACCATTGCATTGCCGTTGACGAGAGTTGTGCGCAGCCCGATGATAAGATTACCTGTGACCGCGTTTCGGCCATAGCAGATGCCGCCCGGAGTGAGAATTTCTTGCGTATTGAACGGTACAAGTGCTGTCAGCGATTTCGTCAGCATCGTGCGCACACTCTCGATGCGGCGCAAGCCGTAAGGCATGGCCGTGTTAAAGGCGCGTTCCTGCTGAAAATACAACTCGGTGAATCGGCAGTTATAGTTTGCCGCCGTGGTTTTCAGTGCATCGGTTTCCAACGCGAGATCTTCCAGTGTGTCAGCAAAGTAAGTGACGGTGAGCAGGCTCAAAAACACTTGCTGGTCATTTTCCGTCATTTCTTTACGGATGCTGGCAATGATGCGATCCTGTTCCTGCGTCCGCTGCGGTACGGAGGAAGTGAAGTCCAGATTTTCCACTGTTTTCTTATTGAAACGGACTTTCTCGGCATCGGTTTTCATCTGCGCATTGTCAATTTCCTTGAAAGCATCCTCGGTTTCCACCGGCTCAATGTCGATTGATAACACAATGTATGGCACTTGCTGAAGCAGTGCGGAGATAAACTTATCATCAAGCTGCTGCGGGTACTCGCTGATCGTCATGCACTTGGCATAAAAATCCTCGATTTCAATATGCTTTTTGCAAAAGCGGATGCAGTCCGGGGCGATAGAATCGCGGAAGTCCTGCCCCAGTTTGGCGCAATTATCAAACTCGAAGTTAAAACGACCCTCCTCGGAAATGCGGAAAAACTTGTGCAGTACCTCCAGCCGTGCGCGGTTGTCCAGCGGCGTGACGGCACATTCCAAGGCAGAAAATGCAGACAGCAAATGCCCCTGCACCTGTACAAAGCGTTCGCGGGCCTCTTTTACGCCGGGTTTGTTCGTGGACACGATGATGTACTTATGCTGCACCACATTTCCATTTTCGCGGGCGTTGGCCTTGATTTGGCGGTTACGCTCGGCGCGGAGGGCATCAAAGCCGTCGTTCTCGCGGTGGTACAGCACATCACGGGCAAAGGCTTTTTCATCCATGCGCTGGCTGACGATGCAGACTTGCATCCAGCAGTCAGCGGGATGCCCGCGTAGACCGTGCCAAGCTGCGTTAGAATATTCTGCTTGGCCGCGTCACTCTGCATGGCGTAGTTGATGTCGCTGATTTGCCACATCAAGCTGAACACATTTTCCGATTGCCAAACACCGTCTGCATAGATTCTGTCGATGGGGATGCTCTGCTGCACGGAACGGGGCATTTTATAGCTGCCGCGTGTTTTTCGCGTAGATGCGTACTCACTTAATCTCAATGTTTATCACCTTTTTTCTTTTTGCAATATTTGTTTTCGGTTTTCCACAACCGCCAGTCGTTACGGATAATTGTGCTGTCTATTACAACAAGCAGGAATTTTTCAAAGGTCAGACAGTCATAAGTAAAAAATCCTGCTGCTGCAATCGGCGCAGCGGCCACAATGCAGACCCAGCCCGCCGTTTCATGACCCAACAGCGGGGTCAGCCCCAAATAGACCGCAACTGCCACGGCAATAGCCGCGCCAGAGCAAATCATCTGCCGCAGATTCAGCCCCAAAAAGATTTCCTCTTGGTAATGGCGGATTTCTTTATTTATCGGAATTTGCATATTACAACCCCATCATTTCATGGATAATTCGGTCAGAGCCTTTGATAAGGCCAACCAATACGAGCATATTGAACACGGTTTCGGCAAGGTAGCTCCACACAATAGTGGTCGCCTCGCCGCTGGCTACTGTTGGCGTACTGACAAACGCCGAGTAAATCACGCAGGCCAGCACAATGACCGCACCCTCTAAGCACACGCCGACATAACTTTTCAAAAACGATATGCCCACGGATTGTGTGCTTTCCCCAGCAAAAGCCGCCAGCGGCAGCGGAGCCAGCGCTGTGTACATATACAAACGGAAGAAGCGGCCATACACGGTAAGGATCATTACAAAGGAAAGCACCGTAATGAACAAGCTGCCGAGAATCGTTACGAGCCATAGCGGTATGCTGGCGAGAAATCCCACATTTTCGATAGCGGTCTGCATTTCTGCGGGCAGCGACACCATAGCTTCTGAGATACCGCCCATGCTGTCGGCCATATCTGTGACGATGCCGTTACAGATAGAAAACACATTCAGCATAATTTCCATGCCGTATCCCACAAGCGCTTTTGCCGCCACAAAGCGGAGAAAGTAATGGATTGCAGCTTCGGGGCGTTTTAACTCGTGAAAATTCATTGTGTTTTTGCATAGCGATATAGCAAAGAACAGCACGACCAGTGCATAGCCAATGCCAACCATACCGTTGTGCAGGGTCTGCATCACGCTCCACACTGCGCCGCCCTTAAAAGTTTGGGGGCCGGTTGTCACCAGCCCCCATAACTCGCCCAGTTTTCCATTCCATGTAGAAAAGGCGTTGTTCAGATTTTCGACGATCCAGTTTTGATTCAAGTTTTCACCCACTTTCAGATAAAAGAAAACAGCCGACAGAAAGTCTGCCGACTGCATAGCTTAATTAAAAAAATTGTTTGTTATTAGGGTGTCCATTGTAGAAGCAACTGCATCACACACTTCATCAAAGCTGATAGTGGAAGCGTAGTCGAAATCTTTTCGGTAATTATCCCATTGCCTACGCATAATCTCGCTGTTTCGCACCGCTTCCACAATTGCTCTATAATCTTGCAAAATCGAATCAGAGCCTCGCTTACTGGCTGTAGCCATCAGTGCCGCCCCTAAAGCGGGAAAGTCTATATTTTCTGCTTGCAGTTTGGTAAGGATATAGACATCATAATAATCTCTTGGCCGGGTATTCTGGTCACTGCGAGATATTACAGTCTCCAGCTTTTCCGCCAGAATGGTGGCCAAATTGTATGCCATAACTTGAATATGACGATCTTCCAGCATCAACTTGTAGTCATATTGAATTTCGCGTGGTGTGATTTTATCGCCAGTAGTAATGTCCAGCTTTAAGGGAACTGCCATAGGCGAAAAATCGGCTGTCAAAGCTACGCGGTATCCAGTATATTCATCACCCTCCCGGATTTCACCAATGCTTTTGAATGTAAATGTGATGTCATCGTCAACAGGAACGGTGAGAATCTGCTCTATCATTTTTTGGACGGCATCCTGCGTAACTGGATAACCCTTTATGGTTGCATCCATATCCATTGTCGCTCTGGAGTTCAGCCCCACCATAGAGGAAATTAAAAAGCCACCTTTGATAATGTAATTATCCCGATACGGGGATAATGATACCCGCTCCAAGAATCGTTCCAGCATATAATTTTGCAGAACAAGCTGTGCGGAAATCTGGTTTTCTTTCGCCAGTTTTTTCATAATCGCTTTCAGCTGCATAGCGTTTTTCATAATAGTACCTCCAAATAAGGACGCAGCCGTTTTTCTACGCGTAGTTGATGAGCATATTCCGAAAGCAAAGGAATGTTCTTATCTTTACGGCCAGCGTACCGCTTGAATGCATCTGTAATGATCTGAATATCCGTGTGGCTGATGGGCTTTAGAATTTCACATAGGGTTTTTTCTGCATTGTAGGCCCGGACTGTATTTCCGGCAGGGGTGTCAACCAGCGCGATTCCAAGACTGTAATAAGGCTCTTTCTTGCAAGAGCATAAAATTCCCGCTGCTTTTGGACTGGATGTATTATATCCATAGGGAAATGCCATGTGAAACTTGTGTGGTGTCCTGTCAGTCAAATCATGCAGAAACAGTGCGGTATCCAATGCAAATACACCACGCTTATATCGCTCTTGAATGGATACAAATTCATCCTCCCAAACTTCCGGCAGGGTATATACCCCACGGGAGACCTGATCTAATCGGCCTGTATCGGCCAAATATTTCAAACTTCCGCGTGATATTCCGGCAGAAGAAATCATAGCAGCAGTTACGATGCCATTATTTTGGGAAGCCAACTCTATAATCTTCGTTGTAGAATCCATAGCACACACCTTCTCTCAAATTGACTTTCACGCTAAACATTATACGCTTATTTAGCATAAAAGTCAACAAGACGGCATCGCTTACAGAATCATATCAAGAATATCCTTTGCAAAGTAAATGACCACGCCGCCAAAAAACGTCATAAAACCTTGCGCCCGCTGGCTGGCATCGTGGCCTTTGAGAGCAAGGCCGATTTGCACGATGCCGAACCCCAGCAGGATTGCGCCGATGGCTTTGATGGCGCTGAACACAAAGTCGCTCAGATTGTTGATGGTCGTCAGCGGATCATCTGCAAAGGCAGGCATGGCCATAACAAAAGCAGCGGCAACCACCGTCGCCGCCACAAGATAAAGGCGCTTGATTTTGCGGTCATTCGCCTTGGTCGTATTGAGAGAAGCTTTCTTCATTTTCATAATAATTTTCCTCCGGGTGTTTTTCTAAGTAGTCGAGCTGTTCGTACATTTCTTCGGTGATTTCGGGTGCTGTCGCGGCGGCAACAGCATCCATTGTAATAGTGGCCGCGTCGCCCATATAGTCGGGCGGCATTACATAAGGCTCACCTCCTGCATCGGGCGTATATTTTACATTGGGATGCTTTAATAAGTTATACTTTCGATCAATTACCGGGTCCTCGCTGCGCATCAGCAGCAGGCACTCATCGTCACGCATACGGCGGATTTCATCGGGCATACACAGTTCACGGCCCGCCGTTTGCACAGGCTGTCGCTGCTGCTGCCCCGGCTGCCTTTGCCAATACTTTGGCTTTTGGTGCGTTCGGTTTCCTTGCCGAGAATTTTGGAAAGATACTCGTATGTACCGTACTCGTTACCGCCGAGGTAAAGCAGGGTGTCACAGTTTCCGATTATGCCTTCCCAATCGTCTTTGAACAGGCTTTTTAGTTGGGCAATGTTCTGCAAAATGATGTCACAGCTGATATTTCGGCTGCGACACACTGCCAAGATATTTTTGAAGTTCTTGGGCAGGGCGACATTCGCAAACTCATCCATCATCAGCCGCACATGAACCGGCAGCGCACCGTTGTATTCCGGCGTGGAATCGGCCAGCCGAAAAAGCTGGTCGAAAAGCTGCGTGTAGAGCATCGTCGCAATGAAATTAAAAGTTGTGTCATTGTCGGGCAAAACAATAAATAATGCCCGCTGCTCCAGCCCCATACGCGGCAGGAACATTTCATCGCGCGAAGTCATTTCTGCAAACTTTTGCGGGAGTTAAACATGTACAAGTTTGCTGCTGCCGAAATCAGGATGGATTGCAGCGTCTTTTTTGCACCTAACATAAAAGATTTGAATTGCAGGACAGCGGGGTGCTGCGGGTCGCGGCGCTCCAGTTCTCCAAACAGCATCATCAAGGGATTTTCGACCATTTCATTCTCACTGACCTGACAATTCAGAATCATGTACATCAGCGTCGAGAAATTCTGCTCACTGGCGGGCGCTTCGTACATGAGATAGAGAATCAGCGCGGAGATCAGCAGCACCGAGGAATCATCCCAAAACTTATCACCGCCGCTGGGGGCATCTTTGGGCTTCGTATTGTTGACAATCGCAAAGGCCAGCTTGATAGCGTCCTCGTCAGTTTCAAGATAGGCCATCGGATTGTAATGGCCTTGAAAATGCACAAGGTCAAGCACTGTCACGCTGATACCTTTTGTTTCCATGATTCTGCCGAGGGTGCGTGTCAATTCCCCTTTGGGGTCCAGAAATAGATATGAGCCAATCAGTTGCAGCGCGTTGGGCTTCACATAAAAGCGTGTCTTGCCGCTGCCAGATCCGCCGATTACGATAATGTTGAGATTATGTTTATGCGCGTGGCTGTCGGTGCTGAAGCGTACATTCTCGGTCAAGATGTAATTTTCTTTGGAGTCTTTGGTGTTGCGGTACTTGATGTTTAGTCTGTGGGCGCTGCCCCACTTGGCCGTACCATGTTCCGCGCCGGGGTGGCGGTCTGCTTGGTCGAGCATATAGCAGTAGACGGCCAACGGATAAAGCACCAGCACCGCCAGCAGAAATTTTGGAGTGCTGGCGCACCAGCGCAGCATGGATGGGGTGTGCAGAATTTCGGACAACACGGCGGTGATTTCTGCCAGCCCCTGCGCCTGTTCAGTTGCCTGTGCCAGCGCTGCGGCAGCAAACAGCAGCGGTATCAGCAACAGCCCGTACAGAATAATTTCTGTGCGGCGGTCCTTATTCGGGCGCATGGTTTAGCGGGCCTCATCCCGCTGCGGTGAGCTTTGGCCGCGCTGCAAACCGAGTGCCTTTTCCACAGTGTCTCCAATAGTCACAGACAGTTCCCGAATTTCTTCCAGTGTTTTGCGTTCCTCACCGGGTGGAATGTGGGTGTCCATCCCGTCCAGTGTAGCGGCAGCGGTATCGGGCATCGGCAGGGAAAACCGCCCGCAAAACTCCACCGAAACGGCCATTGCTGTTTTTCGCAGATAAGGCGCTTGGGAGATACCCGGCGTGTGCTGCTCTGCGGTTGCAATGACGATTTCGGCGGGCAGTTGTGCCAGCACTTCACGCTGCGGCATGGCCGTTGGGAACACAATCGCGTGTTGCTCGGCATCGTACCCGACAACGCCCTCATTTTGAAATATGATGTTGACCGGAGAAAGGCGCTCCAGTTCCTTGATGGCCTTGTCCATCTGCTCTGGCTTGATTTCAGGAATCGGATACGGCTTATTGCCGTAGGTCATGGACACATCGAAAATTGAGCCGACATTATAATAACCGTTGACGCGCACAAGCTGCGGGATGCCTTTTGCCCCTTTGTTTACGCGCCGCCCGAATTTATCCCAGTCTTTGGCGGTCAATACGGCCCGCGCTTGCGGCAGGGTTTGCAGCACAAGTGCTGCATTGCCGGATGTGATATGGCTACCAAGCCGCCCCCTGCCGTACAGATAGTCGACAAGGCGCTGGCCATCCTGCACAACTTCCTGCAATGCGGATTTTTGCGCCGCAATGGTTTCTTTAAGTTCGGCTTGCTTTTTGGCTTTCCACTCCTCGATGGGCAATCGCTGTTCGTACATTTATCGCTCCTCCTTCGCAGTAATATCCTGCACTTTTTCCTGTGCCTGTGCTGCTGTCCGGGCGGCTTTTTTCAGCGCCATAATGGTTGCCCGCACAGATGGCCGGGGGTCAATATCCAAAGGATTCTTCCCGCGCGTCAGCAAGCTGTCGCCGGATTGACGGCGGGTTGGGTCTTTTTTTCTGTCTGCCGTGGTGACCTTGGGAATGGCATATCCCAACTGCTCATAGATGCGGTTTAGTTTGGCGACATCTTCAGCTTTGAACATGACGTCAACTTTTTCGTTCTGTGCCTTATCCTTGATGACCGCGAATAAAACGCCGTACTGCTTGGCCAATTCCTTAAACTGTCCCACGTCTTTGCTTTGCAGGGCAATAATTTTTAGTTCCTTGCCCTCCCGCAACAGACGGTCAAGGCTGGTTTTGCCTTTCACTTTAGGATTTTCCTTGGCGTAGGCCAGCGATAAGGCCAGTGCGTTTTTAATGCCCAGCGCAGACAGCTTAATGGCTACTTCGGTAACCTGTAAGGCTTCCCGCACCATCTGATCGGCTGCTTCGCCTCCGTTGTTCATCTTGTTTCACCTCATTTCGTTCTTCCTGTGCGACAAGTTCTGCTTGCCGTAGTTTTTTCCTGCACCTCGGCAGCATCTGTTTCGATGTCGGAACAGATGTAAACCCTCATGGCGCAGGGCTTTCATTTGCTGGGTCAGTGATTTGATTTTTTCTTCCCGCGCGGCACGTTCCGGTTCACGCTTTTGCCGATATAAAACTTTGCGCTGGCGGGCAAGCTGTTGGATTTGGACTTCTGCATTTTCCTTGTAGGCCAGCAGTTCATCCATAGTTTCAATATGGTTTTCCCATAGGAATTTCGTTTGCTGCTGGTATCGGCTGAACAGCAGAAAATCCTCACGCAGCAAAAAGTAGCAGCGCTTTGTGCTCTTGCCGTGGTAGGCTTTGCGCAGCAGGGCGCAGTAGTGATAGTAGCAAGCCATAAAGCCGGATGCATTCGGATACTGGCGTAGCCAGCTTGCCGCGATACCGCGCTCGCCGCACAGTGGGCTGTAATTCTGTGGGCTGCCATTTCGGTTTTGCCTGGGCGTTTTCCTGCCGGTATTCCTGCTGCATTTCGGTGGGCATACGGTGCAGTTGGCGGTAATACTCCCGCAGCGCTGTCTCGGAAAAGCGCGGGTCGAGCCGGTCAATGCGGATATTTCGTTGAGCGTCTTTATGGCGCACCGCTATATGTTCCACACGTGGGCCGTATTTGACCGTGTAGCCCATGTTCTGCAATTCGAGAATAAAACCATTAAAGCTGTCGGCGGCAGCAATAGCCTGTTCCACGTCTTTACGAACCATACCTCGGATGGTAGGCTTGCCGGCCTGACCGCTTAGCCACTCGTCATAAGATTTTCCCTTGCCGTCCGTTTCGATGACGGACAGCCGATTCTCTGCAAAGTTCATCGGAAGTTTTGCGGATTCCCCTTATAATAGGTATTGAAATCGCTTCGGAACATTCTGCCATCAGCGTAGGATACAGAATTTACTACAATATGATTATGCAGATGCCCTCGGTCAAGGTGGGTTGATACAGTACATTCAAATCGATCTGCGAGAAAGCGCTGCACAAACTCGCAGCCGATTTGATGCACTTGGTCGGGCGTGGCTTCGCCGGGCGCAAAACTTTGTATAATATGATAGGCCAAAATGTTGCCGTCTTTTACAGGCTTGCGCCAGCGTGTTTTGGTTTCCATCATAATTTCATAGGCGTTTTGCGGTATACAGTTAAATCCGCTTACATATAGTTGGTGTTCGGTTTTGTCATTGTTTTGAGTGTAGTTAAGCAGCTTGTTCAAGTCCTCCGCACTCCGGCGCTCGGTTTTCATTGGATTGCTTGTGTAGTCTAAACACAGATTCAAGTTCGACTTCACCTTAATAATTTTGGTATATGCCATATCAAAGACTATCCCTCACACAGCGCCACATATCTTCCAGTAGGCTTTGCGCTCTGTCCAACTGCGAAGCACTTTACTCGGCCTGTCGCATTTGCAACGTGGGTCAACTGATTCAAATTGTTGCCGATGGCCGACAACTGCTGGCGCAGTTTGTTGTAGCTGTCGGGTGGTGCGGGTTTGATTCTGCACCCATCCACCAACGCGCAAGGACAAACGGCTCCATTTTCATGCCCGCAATTTCGCACTTTCCTTTTTAAGGCTGCATATTCTTCTTCCGTAAAGCGGACAGTCAACTGCTTTTTTCGTATTGCGATAATCGCGCACCTCCTCTTTTTGTAAAATACGGCGGCAAAGTCCACGGGGTCTTAGGGGTCCCCAACAAGTGGTCGTTTTGCTGTCATGACAGCAAAATGACATGCTTGTTTCGTACTGTGCCATAGGCACAGTACGCCGCCTGCTGAAAATCACCACGGCAGTTGCCGCCTCTTTCGGGTCGCATAACGTTCGACACGACGAGCCAGCCGAAAACATATTAACCCGGTCACGCAGGCTGTATTCCATCGCCGTGACCTGTACACCGTGCTGCATAAGCCGCTTGAAAAAAAGAGTACAAGTGGCGCTCCTTGCCGCTGACCTGCCGCATACGGCAGATGTAAACCCGGTCAACTTTTCCGGCCTTAATCTGCCGCAGCATATCACGGTAGCCAGGGACGCAGCAGCCAGCCGCCGCGCTTGTCAATGCTTCCACCGACAATATCACAGCCGTCATGCAGCGCCTGCATTGAGCAAACTTTATAGCTGTTCATTGTGCCATCGTAGTCGCCGGGAATTCTCGCGTACACCCACGCGCGGGGTCTTTTCTGTTCGTCCATTGTTCACCGTTCCTCATAAAAACTTAGTTGTTCGCCCTCCTGCCGAAAGCGTTCGTCTATCTCACGAAAAGTTCGCCGCCAACTAAAACGTTCGGTGGGTTTATTCGGCACGTCCTGTAATTCAAGCAAAAAGCTGCCAGAGTTCGGGGTGGTATCTGTAGAGATGCCGCAGTTCGCTGATTGATGCGTTCGGGCAAAACCAACAACCCCCGCGTTTAGTGAAGTCATACAGCGGGGACAGCAGCCCCTCAGCTGCGCACATAGACCTCGCTTCTGGTTCGGCCACATGGTACTTGTCCAGCAAAGAAATCTGACCGGGCTTTAATCGTGCCAGTCGCTTGGGTTCATCTGCGGCGATGCCGATGTACTGCACCGTGTCCGGGGGCAATGCCTTCTGATATGCCTTGATCGGCGGCAGCTTGCAATCCCGCTGAATTGTACAGCGCCCGCTCAGAGGAAATCCCGAAAGCATCCCCTTGGTTTTTCCTCGTGTGACAACATGGTAAAAGCAGGATAGATAGGTCTTTTCGGAGCGCAAAACCCGTGTCGGGATGCCGCGCTGTTCAAAATACGGGATTGCCGTTTCGTGGATAAATCGGTTGTGTTCGGGCAGCTCGCCGGATATTTCCTCGCTGAACATGACCTCGCAATACACAAGTTCGTCCAGCGGTTCACCATGCTGCAAGGCCAGCAACGCGGTGGCGATACTGTCTTTTCCGAAACTGCAACTTAAAATGTGTTTTGCCATCTTCTCTCCTATAAAAATAGGGAGGGCCACGCGGTTCTCCCTGTAAAAAAGTATATTTCATTTTCCGATTATTCCTTAGTCCTCTCCGGTGTCCTCGTCATCATCGTCACGGGGCGCAATATCTTTGCGGCGGGCGCTCTTGTGGACCAGAACGGCCAGCCCTGCAAGAGATTCCCCGCAATCGCCAGCAGCAGTCCCAACGAAGAATTGTCGCCGGTCTTAGGAATCGTCAGCAGCGGCGTGGGTGTTGCAGTGGGTGCAGCGGGCACGGGTGTCGGCGCTGGGGTCGTGTTCGGCGTGGGCTGCGGAGTATGGTCCGGGGTCGGCGTGTTGTCGGGGGGGTAGGTGTCGGTGTGTCCTCGCGGGCATCTTTCATTACCACGGTCTGCATCTCGCCGGTGGGCAGAACGGTAAAGTCGATACTTTCTGCAACCTTGTAGCCGTTGGGTGCGGTGATTTCCGTCAGTGTATAATCTCCTGCTGGCATCTTTTCCACATAATGTGGTCCGTTTGTGGAAATCCAACGGTCAATCTCGGTGCCGTCCTTGTCCTTGATAACCAGTTCTGCGCCGGGAAGTTCTTCGTTGGTGGTGATGTCTACCTTGGAAATTTTTTACCTTGATGGTATCATCAAACATTTCAAAGGTCTGCACCTCACCGTTGGGCAGCACCTCAAACTCCATGCGCTCCGCAATGGCATAACCGTCCGGGGCAGTCACCTCGGTCAAGGTATACTTGCCAGCGGGCAGCTTCTCCATGTAGTGCGGTGCATCGGTAGAAACCCAGCGGTCAATTTCGCTGCCTTTTTTCATCGGTAATGATAAGTTCCGCGCCGGGAAGTTCTTCATTGGTGGTAAGGTCTTTCTTGGAAATCTGCACCTTGGTAATATCATCCTGCATAATAACGGTCGCATCGTCCAGCAGTTTCCAATCATCCCACTTCCAGAACAAAAATGTTCTTGGTGGTCAGATAGTAAACTTCGCACTCCTCCAGATGATTGCCGTCCTCATCGGATATCTGAATCAGGCGGAAAGTAATATCATTGGCCAGTGCGTACCCATCAGCGGCGCGGATCTCCGTCAGTGTTGTAAGATTCACCGAAATGCAGCCCGGTCACGCGATGCGGCTCATCGGTGGACACCCATGTGGTTACGGTATTGCCGTCCGTATCCTTGATAGCAAAAGGGTGGCGCCGGGCAGTTCCTCGTCGTTGGTAAGGTCACGTTTGCTTACCCACATTTCCGTAGGCTTATTGGAACAAGTGTTATCCAGCACCATAATAGCTTGTCCGTCATGGGTGAAAGTAACCTCCATCGGCTCCTCGTTGACATAATAGCCGAGGGGGCGCGGAGTTCCTTGACGATGTAATTACCGCTGTTGGTGGTGGCGTCCTTTGTGGGTGCTGCTGCCGTATTGTTCACCGCGGATGGGAATATCGCAATCGAAGTAGGTGGTGCCATCCGCATTGGTTTCGGGGCTGGTGGCTACCAGCTCACCGGCGGCAAAAACAAGGCTGCCGTCTGCATCGTAGATGTCATCGGCGGTGTACAGGTTAAACACGGCACCGGCAAGATATTTGCCGCTTTTCAGGATATCAATTTTGTAGGATGCCGACCTTTGCCTTTTTCGCGCTCGTTATGGAATTCAACAACGTCAGCTGCAACAATTTCTGTGTCTGGTTGTCCCACGCAAGGGTCACATCAAAGACTGCATCCGTGCCTGCATAGCCATACGGCGGCTGGGTTTCCGCAATGTGATAGCTGCCCAGCGGCAGGGGGTCACGCTGACTTCACCGATGGTGCCGTCATAGATGACGGACAGAAAAATCATAGGTCGCCGCGGTGCGCAGGGGGCAAAAGACGGCAGTGTCGGCAGTGCCGTCGCCTGTGTTTACGACTGCCACCACATCGCCCTAGGCGTACCAGAAGGTGAGTTTGCCGTAGTTATCGCTGGCGATCCTGCGTTATGATGTCCTCGGCTGCCGTGATGGTATACTCGGCACCGGCCAGCGGGGCGGGTTTCGTAGGTGTTGCCGCTTTCCGCTTCGCCGGTCATCCACGGGTCAAGTGCGCCAACTTCTGTTTTTCAGCCAGCTAAGACCTCGCCTGTTTTGCGGATCGTCAATTTTCCCAGTGTTTCATGGTTAGAGTAGTTTTCACCAATCACAAGGGTATCCCATGCCGTTCTCGTTTTTTTATCGCCGGTGGCTGCATAAATGCGGTCTGTGGTGATTTCAAAATCCACTAGTAGATGCCATCTGCATCATCGGCCAGAATCCGTTTTCGTAGCCTGCAGTATCCTTCCATTCGTTGTAGAATCCCGTTCGGGCCGGTGACTTCCACAATGCGATATTTACCCAGCGGCAATTTTTCAGGCAGCGCCAAGTTGCCCTCGCTGTTGGTGTAGAAAGTGTCTTTCACATTCTTTTGTCAGATGGCCTGATTTGCCTGCAACGAGTTTCCTGGCTGCCGTTGCCGCTCAGCAATCCAGTAATGCCCCTTGCTCGTCCAGCCAGTAGATCAAGCGGTGTCGGGCAGCAGTACCGGTTGCCGGTTTCGTCAACTTTGGTGATGGAGCATAAACTTCATTTCCTCGTCAGTACGGTGAATTTCTGATAACTGTCCAGAGCCTGTCATTACGCTGTCCTTTGGGGTGGCCATAGCGCCCCACGGGTTGTTATCTGTTCGGGGTCAACGGTGACAATAAAAAGGCTCGGCTTGGGCAGGTCGTGCGGCACAGTTGTTTCGACAACGAGATATGTTCCATAGGGTAAACCCTGCACACGAATATTCCTGGTGTCATTGCTGAAGATTTCGGCAAGCTGGTATTCGTTGGCGCTGCCCGGTGGGCTGCCAGCCATCGCCCTTGCCGTTCTTGTTTTCTCCTGCGGCAGTCAGCTTTGTTGTACGCGGCAATTTCGTCAGCGTTGACCTCATAGGTTCAGTGATGGCCTGCGTTTCCGCAGAAAAAATCCCACTTCGGACGCTTTCGTTATCGTAGGTCTTATCAATGTAGGCATCCAAAATGCTTTTGCAGGGTGTAGCTGCCGCTGCGGGTCTGCTCAAACTGCTTCAGTTTG
>VOFK01001429.1_pt1 | contig 31711 bp, 50 predicted proteins | sample 5384121 | NCBI WGS metagenome assembly VOFK01 (sample SAMN12384730, study PRJNA508395) | human gut metagenome | isolation source: healthy gut J | host: Homo sapiens | reverse complement strand
CTCTTGGAAGTACTTCGTTCAGTTACGTATTGCTCGATAATGTTATTGCCAAAGCTGTAATAGATTGACAATAGTTTCTTTTGGTATTCATGTAATCTCTCCCTCTCTTTCTGATTTTATACGACAAACCATCATCATAATACAACATATGATAGATTTATATTATTATACATCATTTACTATTTTTTTTCAATAGTATTTCTACGACTAAAAATATTATCACTGATTTTTAAACATTATTTGTTACCTATTTTTTATAAGATATTGATTTTATCGTTTTCCCTTATAATAATAAGTAATAAAATAATTCGGAGTGATAAAAATATTTTGAGTAAGCTTTTTAACACAATTTTTAAAAGGTTAAGGAAGGCTCGGTATGCCTATTGCACTCGAGGACCCGTTTCATTTTCATTCCGGGACATGCTTGCCGTACAAAACGGAGCTTGGGCGGCAATAGTAATTTCAATGACTAACCCCCGCCCTTTCCGCCGGACAATTTGCCGGCCTTGAACATAATTTCCGCGCCGGCAGGAAAATGACAATACAACGTTTGTGATAATCTTCGATATATGCTTATGTCGCTTTCCCTGTCTGAAAAAATCGGTAAAATATTCGCTTGCAAAACGCGGCATAACAGCATTCGGCATAACAGACGAAGTATTCGCCGTTGCGTCAACAACACCGATTGCCATTACATTCCGTTTATGCTCGGACTGAGTGCAAGCCGCCGTACATCGGCTGAACACTCGGCACGGTGCTCGGTGCTTTTATAAAGCAATCTGCTGCCGACATCGCTTTGCCGGACGCAATGGAGTGCTTTATTATACGCAATGTTTATCTCGCAATAATTATCCCTGCATCGGGAGGCTAAAAACGTACTTTTTGTACTTATCGCCGCAGTTATATTGGTTGCGTTCTGTATTTCGCAGGCTGACTCCATGCCTTGGGGGTACTGGGTCACCACCGCCACCCGGGTAAAGCACGACGCGGGCACAACCTCCAGGGCACGGCGCAGCAGGGTCTTTCCCTCCACCCGGGCGTCCAGCTTATTGCTGCCGAAGCGGCGGGCGTTTCCCGCCGCCATAACGATGCAGCCGATTTTCATGGGCATTTCCCCCTTGTCTTATCGTTCCTTCCAGGTCCCCGGCGACAGCATCACCAGGATGGGCATCAGCTCCAGGCGGCCCAGCGGCATCCACAGGATCATCATCAGCTTGCTGACCTCCGTCAGACTGCTGAAATCGCCCACCGGGCCGATGCTGCCATGGCGGGGCCGATGTTGCTGAGGCAGGCCAGCGAGATGGTAAAGGCCTCGGCAAAGTCGTTCTGCCCCCAGGCCACCACCGCCGCCCCCACCAGAAGCAGCAGCAGATACGCCACCAGATAGGCCCCTGCCGAGGCCGCCACCCGCTTATTTTTTGATGGGGCCTGGCTGCTCTGCCCGCATCGGACATACCGCACCTGCCCCGGAGGACCGTGGCAGCAGCGCCAGAAACAGCAGCGGCAGCACCATGCACCCGGCCTCCACCCACAGGGTATAGCCCAGGACCCTAATGACCAACGGGTAATTCATGCCCTCTCTCCTTCACATTCTGCACCATTTTACGGCACAAAATACCAATTTAATTATATGCTCCGCCTAAAATCCTGTCAAGCACGATGGGCGAATTTGCGGTTCTGTGGACCGCATTTCATGCTGCCGGAGAGAAAGCAGGCCCGCCTGATGTGCTGTGCGAAACGTTTGGGATGGCGGGGCTTCCGCAGGTGCAGCTGCTAAGCTACGCAAATAATTCAAAAAGAATTGCCGTCTTTGCTTGCTATTTTTGAAAAATATGATATACTGAATGAGTGTGCGAATTGATACTTCCTGCGGATTGCCGTATGAAGTTTTCCACCCGTGGGCATGATAGACTCACGGACATATTTCTACACTACCTAAGAGAGGGTGCCTGTTTTGAATAAGTATATCATTCATGGCGGCCGTCCGCTGATGGGCGAAGTCACCATCAGCGGCGCAAAAAATGCCGCCGTTGCTATCATCCCCGCCGCCCTGCTGGTGGACGGGGTCTGCCGCATTGAAAACATCCCCCAGATCAGCGACGTGACGCTGCTGTTCTCCATTCTGGAGGAGCTGGGGGCCCGCGTCCGGGTGCTGAACCGACACACGGTGGAGATCGACAGCCGCCATGTGCACTCCACCCAGCCGTCCTTCGAGATGGTGCGCCGGATCCGGGCCAGCTATTACCTGCTGGGCGCGCTGCTGGGCCGCTTCGGCAAGGCTACTGTGGCCATGCCTGGCGGCTGCAATTTCGGCGTCCGGCCCATCGACCAGCACGTCAAGGGCTTCCGGGCCATGGGCGCGGAGGTCACCGAGGGCAACTTGGTCCATGCCGCAGCCAGAGGCGGCCGGCTCTCCGGTGCCAACGTCTACATGGATGTGGTAACCGTGGGCGCTACCATGAACATCATGATGGCCGCGGCTCTGGCCGAGGGCACCACCACCATCGAAAACGCCGCCAAGGAGCCGCACATCGTGGACCTGGCCAACTTCCTGAACTCCATGGGCGCAGACATCAAGGGCGCAGGCACCGATTCCATCCGCATCCGGGGCGTGGAGAAGCTCAACGGCGGCACCTACTGCATCATTCCCGACCAGATCGAGGCCGGTACCTATATGGCCGCCGTGGCCGCCGCAGGCGGACGGCTGCTGATCCGCAACGTGATCCCCAAGCACATGGACTGCATCTCCGCCAAGCTGACGGAGATGGGCGTCACCGTGGAGGAGGAGGACGACACCATGCTCATCCGCCGCAGCGGGCCTCTGCAGCGGGCCAACGTCAAGACCCAGCCCCTATCCCGGCTTCCCCACGGATATGCAGCCCCAGATCGCGGTGGTGCTGTCCCTGGCCCAGGGTACCAGTCTGGTCACCGAGGGCGTATACGGGGCCAACCGCTTCAAGTATATGGACGAGCTGCGGCGCATGGGCGGACAGATCCAAGTGGACGGCCGGGTGGCTGTGGTGGAGGGCGTGGAGTACCTCACCGGTGCGCCGGTGCAGGCCTGTGATCTACGGGCCGGTGCGGCGCCTGGTGATCGCGGGTCTGGCGGCCCGGGGCGTCACCGAGCTGACCCAGGTGCAGTATATCGAGCGTGGCTACGAGGATCTGGTGGGCAAGCTCCGCTCTGTGGGCGCGGATATCCGGGTGGAGGAGATCCCCGAGGCCCAGGAGGCCGAGGGCCACATCGGCTGATACGGCATTTTTCACGGCGTCCGCCGCCATCCGCGGCGGATGCCGAATTTTTCTGTGAGGTAAGCGCATTTTGATGACCCTACATACCCTGTCCAGCGGCTCCCAGGGCAACTGCCTGCTGCTGTCCGACGGCGGCACCCATATCCTGGTGGACGCCGGGATCTCCACCCGCCGCATCAAGGCGGGTCTGGCCCGGCTGGGCCTCAGCATGGACGACCTGGACGGCATTCTGATTACCCACGAGCACACGGACCATATCTCCGGCCTGGCCACCCTGATCAAACACCATACCGTCCCCCTGTACGCAAGTCCCGGCACTGCCCGGCAGCTGGCGTATCGCCTGGCGGGGGTGGAGCCGCTGCTGCGGCCCCAGGACCCCGGAACCGAATTTTGCATCGGCTCCTGCCGGGTCACGGCCTTTGCCACGTCCCACGACGCCGCCCAGAGCATGGATTACCGCATCGACGGCTCCGGCTCCGTTGGCATTCTGACGGACACCGGCTATGTGACCCCGGAGGCGGAGGAGGTTCTGCCGGGGGTGGGCCTGCTGGTGCTGGAGAGCAACCACGACGTGGACCGCCTGCGGTCCGGGCCGTACCCCTATTCCCTGAAGCAGCGGGTCCTGGGAAGCCAGGGCCACCTGTCCAACGAAGATGCGGCGGCTTTTGCCGCCCGGATGGCCACCTGCGGCACCGAGTGCATCGTTCTGGCCCATCTCAGCAAGGAGAACAACACGCCCCAGCTGGCCTATGACGCGGTGGACCGCGCCCTGCGGGCCGGTGGGGCCCGGGTGCGGCTGTATGTGGCCCCCCGGGACGAGCTGAGTCCCGCCTACGAGACGGAGAGGACGCCATGCAGAAGATAACCGTCCTCTGTGTGGGAAAGCTGAAGGAGAAGTTCTATCAGGAGGCCGCCGCCGAATATGCCAAGCGCCTGGGGCGGCACTGCAAGCTGGAGATCATCGAGCTGCCGGAGAGCCGCCTGCCGGGAGGACCCCTCGGCGGCGGAGATTCAGCGGGCTCTGGCGGCGGAGGCCGCCGCCATCCGGGAAAGGCTGCCCCGGGGCGGGGCCGTTATCGCCCTGTGCATCGAGGGCAAGCCCTGCTCCAGCGTGGAGCTGAGCCGCCGGATGCAGGAGCTGGCCGTGTCCGGAAAGAGTCAGCTGACCTTTCTCATCGGCGGCAGCGTGGGGCTTTCGGAGGACCTGAAGCGGCAGGCGGACTGGCGGCTGTCCATGTCCCCCATGACCTTCCCCCACCATCTGGCCCGGATCATGCTGCTGGAGCAGATCTATCGGGCGTATCAAATCGCCGCCGGTACGAAATATCACAAATAAACTTTCATTTCAGGAGGTATCGCATATGGACAATTCCTGGAAGTGGGCCTTTGCGCCGGATGCGCCGGAGTGGCCCGTCAATGCCAGGGGAGAGAAGGAGAAGGCGGTTCTGCTGACCAGCACCTTCGACTCCACCGCCGACGCGGATATGCTCATCTCGCTTCTGGCGGCCTATCGCATCCCCTGCTTCAAGTATTTTGACTATGAAGGCGGCGCGGGGAAGGTCATCAACGGCTTTTCCGGCTACGGCGCCAGCCTGTATGTTCCGGCCTCCCTGCTGGAGGACGCCAAGGAAATTCTGGAGGCTGAGCCGGTGGAGGAACCGGAGCAGCCCCAGGCGTAATAGAAGGGAAGGAGATTTTCTGATGGACTACATGCGGGAATATGAGAAGTGGCTGGCCTCCCCGGCGCTGACGCCGGAGGAGCACGCGGAGCTGGAGAGCATCCGCGGCGACGAGAAGGAGATCCGGGAACGGTTCTACGGGCCTCTGGAGTTCGGCACCGCCGGTCTGCGGGGCACCATGAAGGTGGGCCTGCACCAGATGAACGTCCATGTCATCCGCTGGGCCACCCAGGGCTTTGCCAACGTCATCTGCGCCGAGGGGGAGGAGGCCAAGCGCCGGGGCGTGGCCCTGTGCATGGACTGCCGCAACCACTCCATGGAGTTTGCCCGGGCCGCCGCCGAGATCTGCGCCGCCAACGGCATCCATGTGCGGATCTTCGAGTCTCTGCGTCCCACGCCGGAGCTGAGCTTCGCCGTGCGGGAATACGGCTGTCAGGCGGGTATCAATGTCACGGCCAGCCACAACCCCAAGGAGTACAACGGCTACAAGGTCTATTGGTCCGACGGCGCGCAGCTCCCGCCTCAGCACGCCGCCGCCATCGCCCGGGAGCTGGAGCACATCGACATTTTCACCGGCGTGCGCCGGATGGCCTATGACGACGCGGCGGCCCAGGGCCTGATCCAGGTCATGGGCCGGGAGACCGACGACCGCTTCATGGCCCACGTGATGGCCATGGTCAACGACCGGCAGTCCATGGCCCGGGTGGCCGACACCTTCAATATGGTGTACACCCCCTTCCACGGCTGCGGCTGGAGCTGGTGCCGGAGGCCCTGCGGGGCCTGGGCGTGAAGCATCTGTACTGCGTCAAGGAGCAGATGGTGCTGGACGGTAATTTCCCCACGGTGGCCTCCCCCAATCCGGAGAACCCCGAGGGCTTCTATCTGGCCATTGACCTGGCCAACCAGGCGGGGGCGGACTTCATCCTGGGCACTGACCCGGACAGCGACCGGGTGGGCATCATGGTCCGCAGCCACGACGGCTCCTTTGTGCCCGTTACCGGCAACCAGACCGGCGTGCTGATGCTGGACTACCTCATCGGGGCCATGCGCCGGGCAGGCAAGCTGCCGGAGCATCCCTACTTCCTCAAGACCATCGTCACCACGGAGATGGCCCGGAAGGTGGCCGAGGCCAACGGCGTCACCTGCTGCGATACCTTCACCGGCTTCAAGTTCATGGCAGAGAAGAAGAACGAGCTGGAGGGCCAGGGCAAGGGCCAGGTCATCATGAGCTATGAGGAGAGCTACGGCTATATGCTGGGGGACTACGTCCGGGATAAGGACGCCGTTACCGCCTCCCTGATCCTGACGGAGATGGCGGCATGGTATGCCGTGCAGGGCATGACCCTGTTCGATGCGCTGAACGCCCTGTACGAAAAGTACGGCTATTACGGCGAAAAGACCCACAATCTGGTGATGCCCGGCCTGGACGGCCTGGAGAAGATGGCTCAGCTGATGCGGGACCTGCGGGCAGATCCCCGGCCGCTATTGCCGGGGTGGAGGTCCTGCGCCGCAAGGACTATACCGATGGCAGCGTCATCGACTGCCGCACCGGCGAAAAGTCCGCCATGGAGCTGTCCGGCAGCAACGTGCTGCGCTATGAGCTGGCGGACGGCACCACCATCCTGGTGCGGCCCAGCGGCACCGAGCCCAAGATCAAGGTCTATGTCCTGACCATTGGCGATGGCCCTGCTGCCCGGGATGAAAACCTCCGCAAATATGGCGAGTGGGTCAAGACCCTGCAGCGGTAATACGACCACTATAACGAAATACCCCCTCATGCAGGACGATAAACCGGCATGAGGGGGTATTATTGTAAGCAGAAAGGCTAAAAAGTGGGACAGCGCCATGGCGGCGCTGTCCCTCTTTTTAGCCTATCGCACGCTGCTGACCAGAATGATGATCAGTGCCATATATGCTGCGCTGACGGCGGCCAGAAGGCCGCACGCGATCATGCACGCCGCCCGCGGGCCACGGCGCTGCCGCAGCCGCAGCGCACCGATGACGAACCCGGCCACAGCCAGGACGAATATCACTGCCGCACCCCAGAAGGGCATACCATCACCCCTTCAGCGCGTCCAGCAGGTCCGTGAACACACGGAGCTGGTCCGCGAAGCGCTGGGTCAGACCCTCGGGGCGGCCCTTTCTGGCGTCAAACAGCAGGTCATCCGTCTGGATGGCCGCAAACACGCGGCCGTCGGCCTTGACGCTGAGATAGACGCTGCCCATTTTCAGCAGCTGGTCCATGACCCGGGGGGACAGCAGGGACTGCCCGGCGGCGGGATTTTCGCACCGGACATTGAACCGCCGGTCAAACTCCGGATTTTCCGAGGTGAAGCCCTCCCGGCCCAGCAGGCGGGGCCAGCTTGCCCTGGGCGCTGCCTGCACATCGCAAGGGAGAGCGCGCCCCAGGTCCGCCGCCATCCACTGACCCTTGAAAATGGGAAGCTCCCGGTCCTCCCAGACCTCCGTCTCGGGATTCTGGTACGCCTGGGTGTTGGAAAGCTCCAGATTGCTGATCTCCAGGGGACGGCCGTGGTACTTGCCGCAGACCAGGCCGCTGCCGCCTACGTTGTCGGCACTGGGCAGGCCCAGACCGGATTCCGCGAATTTTCCGCCGTCGATGCAGGAACCGGGGCGGTACTCCGCCTCCTCCAGCACCTGCTCCATAGCCGCCTGGGCCAGACCGCCCTGGGCCGCGCCCTGCAGCTTCTTGCCGCTGGCGGAGCTCATCAGCCCGCCGATGATCAGAAGGACGACGCCCACGATGATGACGGGCACCGCGCCGCCCAATATTGCGCCGATGGCCGCAATAACCAGGCCCAGACCGGAAAAGAATTTGCCGAAGCCCGCCAGGGCACGGCCGCTGCGTATATTCTGCACATTGTTATCCATTTGTCTGCTCCTTTTCATGCTCCGCGAACAACGCGCCGCACCGACGCAGCGCCTCGATGATCCCCTGCAGATACCGCAGGGACACCAGATAGCTGCGGCGCAGGGCGTTCAGGTCCCGCACGTTGATATCCATCGGCAGGTCCATCACCGGCAGCGTGGATTCCAGCGCCAATTCCAGGCGGTTTTCCTCCCAGCGGACAGCCGCCGGACGGCCCAGGGTTTCCAGCAGGGGGGACCAATTCCAGGGCATCCCGCCCGTATGCCTGGTCCTCCCGGCGGTACAGATAGCCGCCCTCCGGGGCCTGCCGTTCCGTTTCGCAGATCAGCCACACACCGCCGAAAGCCTTCACGGACCGGGTCATGGTGTCGTTGACGTCCCGGCCCACGTGCTCCTCAAAATTGTGGGTCAGCTCCACGTTGGCCGCGCTAAACCGGACGCCCTGATGGACGCCCTGGCGGTAATTCTTGATCTGGAATTCTTCCCAGTGGCGGTCGATCATCTGACTGCGGCGAATGTCTGCCTCGTCAATGACCAGCTCCGGGAGCTTCGTATCCGGGCCGAAGGCCTGCTCCGTCTCCGACCGGAAAAGGTCCCCCATCTGCTCCCAGATCAGCTTCCGCTGGCGGCTGTCGCACCGGCACAGGCCGATGATGCCCACAGCCAGCAGGATAAACAGCGCCAGCAGGCCCCAGCGGATATCGCCGGACTTCCACCATACAACGCCGCCCACAACAAAGCCCAGCACCAGCATGACGGAGCACACCGTCCGCAGCCGGTCCCACCGGGCCAGCCGCCGCAGCAGCTCCCGGTCCGTCAGGGACTCCTTATAGCCGCAGGAGCACGCAGTGGAGCCTTTTTTCAGCGGATCGCCGCACATAGGACAAATATGTTTTTTCATGGTCTTATCCCCCAGTTGTTCATCCAGTTTTCGCCCCAGTCCTCGGCGGGATCGTAATCCACCGGGTCAAAACCGGCGGCGTACACCGGCCCGTCCTGCCGATAGGCCAGGCCGTCCTCGTGGAGGGTGTAGCTGCCGGTGATGTAGAAGGCGTCGTGTCCGTCGCTGTACCAGCGGCACAGGTCGTCCTCGTCCAGCTCAAAGCTGGCCCCCGGCAGGCCGGTATAGGCCGCCACCTGGCCATAGGGGTAGAACACGCCGGAGAAGTCGCCGTTTGTTTCCCCATCCGGCAGCAGGGCGAAGCGGTCCGCCTCCAGGCCGGGGGAGATGTACGCGTGGAAGCCGTCCATGGACGAGATAGGGGCCCTTGCCGTCCCCGGCGTCCACAATGGTCCCGCTGCCGGCGGACAGGCGGGTGTAGCTTAGATACTCCATGCGCTGGGAGTCGATGACCAGAGTCTCGCCCAGGGCGTTCTGCCACACGCCGTCCAGCTGGGCAATGTCCCAGACGTCCACCCGGGCGTCGCTGCGGGTGAAGGTGAAGTGGTCGAAGGACTCCGCATCGCCGCTGCCGTTCTGGTTGGGCAGCAGCACGCCGTCATCCCGCAGGATGAAATCGTACAGGAAGCCGTCGAAGTCGATCATGGGCACGTCGCCGGAGGTGTCATAGCGGCCCTGTCCCGTGCGGCCAGAGAAGGTCTGATAGTAATAGTACCCCTCGTCGGCCACGAAATACAGAATGTTGCCGGAAGGGGAGGACCACTTGCCCTCCAGCTCGCTGGCGTCCGTCACCTGGCGCTGATCCTCCGGCACGGCAGGGGAGGGGGCCTCCCCGCCGCCGCTGCACGCCGTCAGGGACAGCAGCAGCGCCAGAACAGCCGCCAGCCAAAGCGTTTTTCTCATGAAGCAGCCTCCTCAGTCCGCCAGCGTGTCCATGAACTCGCCCCGGACCGTGTTCCAGTACCAGACGTAGGTCACATACTCGCCGTCCTGGTCGAAGGACATCTGCAGGTCGCTGTTGCCGTCGCCGTCCAGATCGCTGTAGTCCGTTCCCTGGTAGCGGCTGGCGGCGGAGTCGAGGGGCACCGGGAACTGTACGGTGGCGTAGAGCTCCTGCTCAGCCCTGTCATAGTAGAGGTCGGCGCCGGTATCGGTGATGCAGATGCACACGTCGATCATCTGGCCGTCGTGAGTCAGGGTGCCGGTGTCCTGAATGGTGCCCCAGGTGCGCCAGTCGTCGCCGACGATGTCGTCGTCAGTCGTCCCCTGATTTCCGCAGGCGGCCAGGCACAGCATCAGGGTGCACAGAAGCAAGAGAATGCTGAATTTTCGCATGGTTCGTTCCTCCTTGATAAAATGAGTCCACTGTACATCCATTGTACAGTGGACTCAGATAAAATACCATTAACCAAAGGTTAGTTTTTGGCAAAAGATGGCAGAATTGCGGAGGCCCGGATTCACACGCCCAGCCGCTGGGAGATGGCCGACAGCAGTTCGTTTTTTCCGGCGCCTTTTTCGGCGGAGAAGGGAACCAGGCAGTCCTGCTCCGAAAGCTCCAGTGTGTCCCGGATCACCTGCAAATTGGGTTCTATTTCGCTTTTTTTCAGCTTGTCCAGCTTGTTGGCCACGACCACCACCGGGCATCCGGTGCCCCGGAACCACTGGAACATGGTCACGTCGTCCGCCGTGGGCTTGTGCCGGGCGTCCACAATGAGAACACCCAGGGAGATGAGGCCCGGCTCCTGGAAATACGACTCCATCAGGCGGCCCCAGCGATCCCGCTCCTCCTTGCTGACCTTGGCATAGCCGTAGCCGGGCAGGTCGGTCAGATACACCCGGTTGTCGATGAGGAAATAGTTCACCTGAGAGGTCTTGCCGGGGGTAGCGCCCACCCGTGCGAAGTTCTTCCGGTTCAGCAGCCGGTTGATGACGGAGGATTTGCCCACGTTGGATCGCCCGGCAAAGGTCACCTGGGGCCGTCCGTCCCGGATAAAGGCCTCCGGGCGCACCGCCGAGCGGATAAATTCCGCCTTGTTATAGTTGATTGCCATGGCAAGCGCTCCTCCTTTACACTGACAGTGCGGCGGGGGATTCCGCCGATACGCGGCCACGGGGGGCGGCGTGCTGACACCCCCGCGGGAAGGCACCAGCGCCGCCGCAAACACCTGGTCCACGGTGTCCACCGGCACGAAGTGCAGAGCCGTCCGGACGGTCTGGTCGATCTCCTCCAGGTCCTTGACGTTTTCCCGGGGAATCAGCACCGTATGTACGCCGTTTCGCAGGGCGGCCATGGTCTTTTCCTTCAGTCCGCCGATGGGCAGCACCCGGCCCCGCAGGGTCACCTCGCCGGTCATGGCCACGCTGCCCCGGACATTCCGTCCGGTCAGCGCCGACAGCATGGCGGTGGTGATGGCGATACCCGCCGAGGGTCCGTCCTTGGGCACGGCCCCCTCCGGGAAGTGGACGTGGACGTCCCGGGTCTTATAAAAATCCGTTCTCGATGCCCAGCTCGCCGCACCGGCTCCGCAAGCACGTCAGCGGCCGCCCGGACGGACTCCTGCATAACGGTACCGAGATTGCCGGTAAGCTCCAGCTTTCCGCTGCCGTCCAGGGCCTGGGCCTCCACTTCCAGAATTTCGCCGCCTACCTCGGTCCAGGCCAGACCGTTCACCACGCCCACCTGGTCCCGGTCGCTGTGGATGGACTCGCTGTACTGCTGGGTTCCCAGCAGGTCTTTCAGATTGTTCTCTGTAATGTCAACCCGCTTTACATCGCCCTCCACCAGCTGCATGGCGGCTTTCCGGCACAGCTTCCCCAGTTGGCGCTCCAGCACCCGGACGCCGGATTCCTTGGTGTAGGCGGCGATGACCCGCCGGATGGCGTCGTCGGACAGGCGCAGCTGGGTCTTTTTCAGACCATGCTCCTTCAGCTGCTTGGGCAGCAGATGCCGCTTGGCGATCTGCAGCTTCTCCTCGTCGGTATAGCTGGTGAGCTCGATGACCTCCATCCGGTCCAGCAGGGGCCGGGGGAATGGTGTAGGTGGTGTTGGCGGTGGTGATGAACATCACCCGACTCAGGTCCACCGGCACCTCCAGGAAGTGATCCCGGAAGGCGTGGTTCTGTTCGCTGTCCAGCACCTCCAGCAGGGCCGAAGCCGGGTCGCCCCGCATATCGCTGCCAGCTTGTCAATCTCGTCCAGCACCAACAGGGGATTCATGGAGCCGCTGCGGGAGATGGCGTCGATGATGCGGCCCGGCATGGCGCCGATGTAGGTTTTCCGGTGTCCCCGGATGTCCGCCTCGTCCCGGATGCCGCCCAGACTCAGCCGGGACAGCTTCCGGTGCATGGCCTTGGCCACGGACAGGGCGATGGAGGTTTTGCCCACGCCCGGCGGGGCCCACCAGGCAGAGGATCTTGCCCTTGGCCTGGGGGTTCAGCTGCCGCACGGCGATGAATTCCAGGATCCGCTCCTTCACCTTGTCCAGGCCGTAGTGGTCCTTGTCCAGGATCTTCCGGGCCTGCCACGTACGGCCCGGTCGTGGGTCTCCACACCCCAGGGCACGTCCAGGCACACATCCAGATAGTTCCGGATGACGGCCCCCTCGGCGCTGCCGAAGGGCTGCTTGGACAGGCGGTGCAGCTCCTTCATGAGCTTCTCCCGCACCTCGTCACCGGCCCGGCAGCGGTTGATCTTCTCCTCGTATTCGTACAGCTCGTCGTCGCCGTCCTCGCCCAGCTCGTGCTGCAGAACGTGCAGCTGCTCCCGCAGGACCATATCCCGCTGGACCTGGCCCACCCGCTGGCGGACCTTCTGGTCGATATCCGACTCCAGGACGGCGATATCCACCTCATGCACCAGAATTTCGTTCATCACCAGCAGCCGCCGGGCGGGGTGCAGCTCCTGCAGCACCCGCTGGCGATCCTGGTGCCGGAGGTTGATGTTGGCGGCGATGGTGTCCGCCAGCAGGCCGGGGTCCCGGATGTCCAGCACGGAGGCCACCAGCTGGTCGGACAGATTCCCCACCAGCTCCTGATACTGGCCAAACAGGGCGTATGTCCGCCGGGTCAGAGCCTCGGTGCGGTCCGAGGCCCGCCAGCTCTGGTCCTCCAGCAACTCCACATTGGCCTGCAGGAAGGGCTTGGTCTGCCAACAGGGAGGGGCCGCCCCGGTGCAGGCCCCCGGCGATGACCCGTACCCGGTATCCGAGGTCTTGACGACTGGAAATGCGGCACACGGTGCCGATTGTACAGGTCTCCTCCTGGGGTCCTGGACGCCGATCTCCCGGTTTTGGTCACCAGCAGCAAACAGCAAATTGGTCGCCCTCCATGGCCTCCCTTCCAGGGCCAAAATGGACTTTCCCGGCCCACGTCAAAAATGCAGGCCATCATGCCGGGGAAGGCAGTACCAGGCCCCGCAGGGCCATGACGGCATAGTTTTGTTGTGGTCATCTTGGTATTCATAACTGCGTCTCGCTTTGTTCAATAGGGGAAAAAAGGGGGGGGCGCACGCCCGCCCCCCTTTTAAATGGATTCAGCGACGCCGCCCGGCGCGTTCTGGTGCCGCGGCGGATCCCCGCAGGATCACGGGCGCTGCGCCGCTCCGTGACGCCTCGGGGTGATGATGACCTTTCGATGGTGTGGTCCGGAGGGAACGTCGTACATGATGGGGGTCATGACCTCTCCATGACGGCCCGCAGGTTACGGGCGCCGATCTGATTTGCCCTTCGATGGCCTTTTCGGCCACGGCCTCCAGCGCCTCCGGCTGGAATACCAGCTCCACATCGTCGTATTCCAGAAGCTTCTGATACTGCTTCACCAGAGCGTTTTTCGGCTGGGTGAGGATCTGCACCAGATCATCCCGGCCCAGGGCCGTTCAGGGGTCACCATCACCGGCATACGGCCTACCAGCTCCGGGATGATGCCGAATTTCAGCAGATCGTGGGGCTGAACCTCCTTTAGCAGCTGGCCCGTCCGGCGCTCAGCCTTTGCTCCACCACGGCGTCGAAGCCGATGGCTTGCGATCCGTTGCGGCTGCTCGATGATCTTATCGATGCCGTCGAAACGCGCCGCCGCAGATGAACAGGATGTTTTTGGTGTCGATCTGGATAAACTCCTGGTGGGGGGTGCTTGCGCCCGCCCTGAGGCGGCACGTTGGCCACGGTACCCTCCAGAATTTTCAGCAGCGCCTGCTGCACGCCCTCGCCGGACACGTCACGGGTGATGGAGGTGTTCTCGCTCTTCCGGGCGATCTTGTCGATCTCATCCACATAGATGATGCCCCGCTCCGCCAGCTCCACATCGAAATCCGCCGCCTGCAAAAGCCGCAGCAGGATGTTCTCCACGTCGTCGCCCACATAGCCCGCCTCGGTGAGGGTGGTGGCGTCGGCGATGGCAAATGGCACCTTCAGAACACGGGCCAGTGTCTGGGCGAACAGCGTCTTGCCGGAGCCGGTGGGGCCGATCATGAGGATATTGCTCTTCTGCAGCTCCACATCCTCGCCGCCGCCGAAGAAAATGCGCTTATAGTGGTTGTATACCGCCACCGACAAAGCCACCTTGGCATCCTCTTGCCCGATGACGTACTGATCCAGCACCTCCCGGATCTCACGGGGAGGGTGGGCAGGCTGATCCATCGTCTGCACGTCCTCCCCCATGCCGGGGGTGTAGCCGTCGTCCAGAATGGACATACACAGCTGAACGCACTCGTCGCAGATGCGAACGCCGCCGGGACCCTGGATCATGCGATGTACCTGCCCCTCCGGCTTGCCGCAGAAGGAGCAGCGCAGATTTTTCTTGTCTTCTGCCATGATTTACCTCTTGAAAATGACCTTGTCCACCAGACCGTAGTCACGGGCCTCCTCAGCGGTCATCCAGTTGTCCCGCTCGGAGTCCAGCTTCACCTGCTCCGGGGTCTTGCCGGTGTTTTCGGAGAGGATCTTGTTCATCCGGCTCTGCTTGATCTTCAGAAAATGCTCCACGTCGATCTCCATATCCGTGACCTTACCCTGGGTCCCGGCGGAGAGGCTGGTGGATCATCACCTCGGCATTGGGCAGGGCGATGCGCTTGCCCTTGGCCCCGGAGGACAGCAGGAAAGCGCCCATGCTGGCCGCCATGCCGATGCAGATGGTGGACACGTCGCACTTGATATACTGCATGGTGTCGTAGATGGCCATACCCGCCGTCACAGAGCCGCCGGGGCTGTTGATGTACATCTGGATGTCCTTGTCGGGGTCCTGTGCCTCCAGATACAGCAGCTGTGCCACCACCAGACTGGCTGTGGTATCATTGACCTCTTCGCCCAGGAAGATGATGCGGTCATTGAGCAGCCGGGAGAAAATGTCGTAGGAACGCTCGCCCCGGTTGGTCTGCTCCACAACATAAGGAACTAAACTCATAAAAAATATGCCTCCTGTACAGATAGATGTTCAAAGTATACCCGCCCGTTTGTGATTTTAGCAGAATGCGCCGGTTTTTATTCGGCAGTCTCCTCCGCCTTATCTTCTTTCTTCTCCTCCGCCTCGGGGGGCCACGGCCACGGCGCTGTCCGCCACCAGCTTGACCACCTTCTCACGGATGACCTGCTCCCGCACCTGAGCGGCGGGCAGATACTTCTTCACGGACTCCAGATCCATGCCGTACTTGTCGGCCAGCTTCTGCATCTCGGCGTTCACCTCATCGTCGGTGGCCTCCAGACCCTCGGCCTTGATGATGGCCTCCACGGCCAGATCCATGCGGACCTGCTCTGAGCGGGGCCGTGGGCCTGAGACAGGAAGTCGGCCTCGGTGGTGCCGGTCATCTTCAGATACTGGTCAAAGGGGATGCCCTGAGAGGCCAGGCTGCTGCTTGAAGTTGTTGGCCATCTGCTCAGCCTGCAGATCCACCATGGCATCGGGGATATCGCAGGTGATGCCCTCGGCCACCTTCTGCATCAGCACGTCCTCGAAGGCCCGCTGAGCGGACTCCTTGCGCTCCCCGGTGATCTTCTTCTTCAGATCGGCCTTCAGCTCCTTCAGGGTGTCGAACTCGGAGACGTCCTTGGCAAACTCGTCGTCCATGGCGGGGATCTCCCTTGACCTTCACCTCGTTGACCTTCACATGGAACACAACGGGCTTGCCGGCCAGCTCGGGGGTATAGTTTTCGGGGAAGGTGATGTCGATATCCTTCTCCTCACCGGCCTTCATGCCGACGAGCTGATCCTCAAAGCCGGGGACAAAGCTGCCGGAGCCGATCTCCAGATCGAAGTTCTCGCCCTTGCCGCCGTCGAAAGCTACGCCGTTGTCGAAGCCCTCGAAGTCGATGGTGGCGGTGTCGCCCTTCTTCACGGCACGCTCCACGCTCACCAGACGGCTGTTGCGCTCGGCCATCTCCCTTGAGACGGGCGTTGACGTCGGCGGCCATGACCTTCCCCTCGGCACGGGGGCCTCCAGACCCTGTGTACTGGCCCAGCGTCACCTCGGGATACACCGCCACGGTGCACTGAAAGACCACGCCGTCCTTGCCGCAGGACTCCAGCTCCACCTGGGGATAGCCCACGACCTCCAGCTTCTGCTCCTGCACGGCGGCCTGATAGGCGTCGGGCAGCACGATATCACAGCCTCCTCGTAAAAGACCTCAGCGCCGTACATCCCCTCGATGATCTTGCGGGGGAGCCTTGCCGGGGCGGAAGCCGGGGACGTTCATCTTGCCACGCATCTGCAGATAGGCCTTGTTGACAGCCTTCTCCGAATTCTTCTGCGCCGACCTCGATGGTCAGCTTGACCTGGCTCTTTTCAGATTTTCACAGGGACTTTACACTCATTTTTGACTTTTCCTCCGTTCAGCATTCATTTATAATCAATGCAATTTTATATAATACCAGAAAACAATTTCAATTTCCACACCTTTTTTGCGTCATTCGCAAATTTTTTTGGGAACAAATTTCAGATAGTCCGCCGACACCAGCGAAAACTCCGTTCCATCCCACATTCCCTCGATGGCCCGGCGGTGGGAAGCGCCGTGCAGATGGCCGTAGCAGCACAGCTTCACGCCGTACTCCTTCAGCGAGCCGCAGGATCTCCGGGCAGCGGTAGCCCTGATACAGGGGCGGATAGTGGAGAAACACCAGCTTCTCGTGTTCCCCCCGCCGCCTTCAGAGAGCTCTCCAGCCGCCCGATCTCCCGCAGCAGCACCTTTTTCGTTGTGGGTCCCCTGGTTGTCCAGCTCGTAAAACCACCCCCGGGTACCGCACAGGGCCACATCCCCGTAGAAGTGACAGTTGTTGTGGAGAATTTCCATGGTGGTCAGTTCATGCTCCCGGAAGAACCGCTCCATCTTGGCGGCGGTGTTCCACCAGTAGTCGTGGTTGCCCTTGAGCAGATACTTCTTCCCCGGCAGGGCGTCGATGAACCGGAAGTCCTCCAGCGATTCCTCCAGACTCATGCCCCAGGACAGGTCGCCGCACAGCACGGTGACGTCCTCCGGCCTCAGAGCGGAGAAGGCCTCCTTCAGCCGGAGTACATAGTCCTGCCAGCCGCCGTCTCCGAAGATCTCCATGGATTTGTTGGAATTGAGGGACAGATGCAGGTCCCCCAGAGCATACAGCGCCATGCGCCGCCTCCTCTCCCGATTTTATATCAGCCGCCGCAGATTGTTCCAGAACAGATCCTCCAGCAGCGACTGGGGATAGCCCCGGTCCGCCAGCGTCTGCCACAGCAGCGGCACATCCTCCAGACCCCCATCCCGCCGGCCAGCAGCTCGCAGCCGTCCATGTCGCCGCCCAACACAGGGACCTTTCCCCGTCCAGCTCCAGAAAAAATGCTCCACATGGCGCACCAGCCCTTCCATGGTGGGGTCGTCGCCCACAAAGTGCTGGTAGTAGTTGAGCCCCGCCACGCCGCCGCTGTCCCGGATGGCCCGGAACATATCGTCGGTGAGGTTGCGCCGGTGGGGGCAGACGGCCCGGCTGTTGGAGTGGGAGGCCACCACAGGCTGCCGGGAAAGACGCACCACGTCCCAGAAGCCCGCATCCGACAGATGGGACACATCCACGTAGATGGACAGTTCCTCCATTCGTCGCAGAAAGTCCCGGCCATAAGCGGTCAGTCCCTGCTCCGGCTGCTGGGCATTGGAGCCGGAGAGACGGTTGGCGTAGTTCCACACCGGGTTCAGCGACCGCACGCCCCCGTCATAGGCAGTGTCCAGCCGCCGGATGTCGCAGTCCAGCAGCTCGGCGCCCTCGATGCTCAGCAGCGCCGCCGCCTTGCCCTGCCCCCACGGCCTCGTCCACCTCCGCCCCGGTGCGGCAGGGGGGAGGATGCGCTCCCGGTTCTCCTCCATCTCCCGCAGGAACCGCTGGTGGAGCAGGATACCCTGCTCCGGCATGGAGCTGCCCTTCGGCACCAGCTGGGGGCTCTGATACAGGGCAAAGAACTGGGCGTAGCGGGCAAAGCCCCCGGCCCGCTCCAGATCGATGTGTCCGCCGCTGCGGCGCAAATTACCCGCAATGTCGTAGAAGGCCCGCACGGGTCACGGATAAGAGCGTCCCCGCCGTGTGGCAGCGGTGGATGGTGTCGCAGTGTGCGTCAAAATAAGGGAATCGTATGTATCACCTCAAAATGCGTTTTCGATGTATTCTATGTGGGTGGCGGCGGGGGAGTGCGCCCCGTCGGTATAGACCTCTGCCACGTCGAAGCGGACGGGGCAGTCCAGCCCCTTTTCCATCAGATAGAAGGCCGCCGTCTTGCGGATGCGCTCCTGCTTGGCGGCGGTGACGTACTCTCTGGGCAGGCCGCAGGCCAGATTGCTGCGGGTCTTGACCTCCACGAAGCACAGCACGCCGCCCTTTGCGGGCGATGAGATCGATCTCCCCGAACCGGCAGTGATAGCTGTCCGAGCCAGCAGCTCATAGCGCCTGCGCCGCCGCAGATAGTTGGCGATCTGAGCCTCGCCCCATACGCCCTCCGCCCGGCTCATGCGCCGCTCCTTCCAGCTTGGTGAAAAGCTCATCCGGTGCTCCGGACATGGCCGTATCGGTCCAGCATGGCATAGTGCAGCTTTGGTGCCGTAGCCCTTATGCCTGGCGAACTGATACTGAGGGTACAGGGGGATCCAGCACCCGGCACACATACCGGTCCCGGCTCACCTTGCCAGCACCGACGCTGCGGCAATGGACGCCGAGCGCCCGTCCCCGCCCACCACCGTCTCATGGGGCGTGGTGATGGCGGCGGATCGCCCGTGATCCCGGTTGCCGTCGATGAGGGCATAATCCGCCGGGATCGCCAGAGCGTCGATGGCCAGCTGCATGGCTTTCATCCGGGCGCTGAGGATGTCCGTTGCGTCGATCTCCTCTGCACTGACGGAGGCCACCGCCCACGCCGCCGCCTGTTGGCAGATGACGTCGAACAGAGCCTCCCGCTTCTTCTCCGTCAGCTTCTTTGCTGTCGTCAAGGCCGGGGATGCAGCCGTCCACCGGCAGGATCACCGCCGCTGCGTATACCGGCCCCATCAGCGGCCCGGCCCCCGCCTCGTCGCAGCCGCATACGGCGGCGCAGCCTGACGGCCATGGCGGCCTTTTCCAGCGAGAAGTCCGTCATGTGGCGTCCTCCACTGTCTCCAGTGTGAAGCGGCCCAGCTTGCCGCCCCGGAACTCGTCCAACAGGATGCGGGCCATGCGCTCGTGTCCACCTGCGCCCCCCGCATGAGAAAAAGCCCGCTTGCGCCCGGCCTTTTCCAGCAGGTCATACCCGCTGTCCTCCGGCTCCACGGCGATCTTATACCGCTCCTCCAGCACGGAGGTATAGTGCCTCCCCAGATACTCCATGAGATAGCAGGCCAACTCCTCGATGTCCAACACATCGTCCTTGATGGCCCCGGTGAAGGCCAGACGCTTGCCCACCTCCGGGTCGTCGAACTTGGGCCACAGGATACCCGGCGTGTCCAGCAGTTCCAGCGTGCTGTCCACCGGCACCCACTGCTTGCGCGGGTGACGCCGGGCCGGTCCTCGGCTTTTGCGGCTCTTGCGGCGGGCTACCTATTGATAAAGGTGGATTTTCCCACGTTGGGGATGCCCAGCACCATGACCCGCACCACACGTCCCACCTGTCCCTTCTGGGCATAGGCCTCCAGCTTGTCCCGCAGCAGCTCCCGCACGGCGGCGGCGAACTGGGCGGTTGCCGGCGCCGCCCTTGGCGTTGGCCTCCAGCACGGCATAGCCCTTCTCCCGGAAGTAGGCGGCCCAGCGCCGGGTCTGGCCGGGATCGGCCTGATCCACTCGGTTCAGCACCACCAGACGGGGGCTTGCCGCCGTCAGCTCGTCCACATCCGGGTTCCGCTGGCCAGCGGGATGCGGGCATCCAGAATTTCGCACACGGCGTCCATATGCCCGATCTCGGCGGCGATCATCCGGCGGGTCTTGGTCATGTGACCGGGGAACCAGCTCAGGCTCTCTACCTGCATCTGTCTCACACCTTTTCTTGCCTTGTCAATCTAAGCTATCATACCACATCTGCCGCCCCCTGTCCAGCGCAGAAACCCTGTCCCGTTCCTCCGGAGGGCATCGCTTTTTCTTGAAAACGGTGGGCCATCTGGTATAATGTAAAAAATCAACAGGGAGGGCTCCGGTATGAAGAAAAGCGGTATACTATATCCTGCTGGCGGTATGCATAGGTGTATTTCTCTTTGCGGCCTATCAGATCGGCAGCTATATGCTGGAAAAGCACAAGAGCGACGAGGTGCTGAAGGATGCCGGCAATACGTCTACATCCCGGACTTGAGCACCGATGAGGAGCCGGAAGGGGAGCCGGAGCAGGTCTACGTGGACTTTGCGGCGCTGGAAGGCGTCAACAGCGACATCGTGGCGTGGCTTTACGGGCGGACACGGGCCTGAACTACCCCATCGTGCAGGCGGAGGACAACGACTACTATTCTATCGCCTGCTGGACGGGACATGGAACAAGAACGGCACCATCTTCATGGACTACGTCAATCGCTCGGACCTCCGACCAGAATACGCTGGTCTACGGCCACCACCTCATGAAGTCCGGCGCCATGTTCGGCGCACTGGTGCAGTATAAGAAGCAGGGAGTTCTACGACGCCCACCCCTATCTGTATCTCTACACTCCCCAGCAGAGCTACCGGCTGGACCTGATCGCCTGGTCCGTGGTGGACTATGACGACGCCGTGTACTCCACGGTGCTGTCGGCGGATACGGTGAGTGCGCTGGTGCGCTCGTCCCGGTTCGAGTCCAGGACGCCGGTGCCGGGAGGATCTCCCAGCGCCCATTTGGTGACCCTCTCCACCTGCTCGTATGAGTTTGAAAATGCCCGGTTTGTGGTGGTGGGTGTCCTGACCCCCATCGATCCGGTGGCAGCCCCCGCCGGAAGCGGCGAATGATGTCCCCTGCGGGAGAGCGCAAGCCCTCCGCAGCTTTTATCCCATTGTTCACAGGAAGTTTACACGCCCCGCCCCTGCGGAATTGACAATAACGGACAGACTGTCTATAATTGACCATAGAGAAAATGGGGAGGGATGAAAAAACCATGCTTTACCCAAGGTACACTAAGGCTCGGCAGCTGGCGTCACACGCCCTGCCTCTGACACGGCGCATCCTGTCGCTGGGGAAGGGACTTCTCCAAGGTGACGGGTCTGGCGGGCCGGCTATTGGGTGCTGTGGGCCGCGCGTCCGGCAGGTGACGGATCATCTGCTGGAGAGCAAGGCCGTGCGGCTGCTGCTGAAGCTCACCATGATCGTCTCCGCTGTGGCCACGGTGCTCACGGGACTGGCTATCTGCTGTGCAGCAAACGCCAGCGCAACGAAAAAAGCGGCGGGCGTCTCCCCGATCTATTAGAAAAGAGGAATCAACTATGGAAAAAAAGAATTTCCTCAGGCGGGAGTCCAAGCGTGCCCTGCTGGAGCTGATGATCCACTCCATCTACACCCACAAGGAGATCTTCCTGCGGGAAATTTTGTCCAACGCCTCCGACGCCATCGACAAGCTGTGCTATCTGTCCCTGACGGACGAAAACGTGGGGGCTCAAGCGGGAGGATTTTGCCATCACCCTGTCCATCGACAAGGAGAACCGCACCCTTACCGTCAGCGACAACGGCATCGGCATGGATGCGGATGAGCTGGAGAACAACCTGGGCGTCATCGCCTCCAGCGACACCTTCCAGTTCCGGCAGGAGCTGGACAAGGAGGCCGAGGCCGACGTCATCGGCCAGTTCGGCGTGGGCTTCTACTCCGCGTTTATGGTGGCGGACCACATCACCGTTATCTCCCGGAAATACGGCCAGGAGCAGGCCTATCGCTGGGAGTCCGACGGCCTGGAGGGCTACACCATCGAGCCCTGCACCCGTGACGCCGTGGGCACCGACATCATCATGCACATCAAGCCCGACGGCGAGGAGAAGGATGAATACAGCCAGTATCTCCGGGGAGTATCCCCTGTATAAGCTGGTGAAGAAGTATTCCGATTATATCCGCTTCCCCATCAAGATGCTCATGCCCCACCCCCAGGTGAAGGAGGGCAGTCCCGAGGATAAGCCCGAGTATGAGGAGGTCTTTGAGTGGGAGACCCTCAACAGCATGGTGCCCCCTGTGGCAGCGGAAGAAGGCCGAGCGTCACCCGGGAGGAGTATGACAAGTTCTATCAGGAGCGCTTCGGCGATCCCGCCGCCCCTCTCAGCGTCATCACCGTGTCCGCCGAGGGCGCCGTCACCTACAAGGCCCTGCTGTATATCCCCTCCCAGGCCCCCAGCCAGTATTACACCGAGGACTATAAGCCCGGCCTGCAGCTGTACGCCTCCGGCGTGATGATCATGGACAGCTGCGCCGACCTGCTGCCGGACTATTTCAACTTCGTCCGCGGCGTGGTGGAGTCCCCGGACCTGAGCCTGAACATCTCCCGGGAACTGCTGCAGCATGACCGGCAGCTGAAGATTATCTCCGCCAACCTGGAAAAGAAGATCAAGGCCGAGCTGGAGCGGATGCTGAAGGACGACCGGGAGAGCTATGAGAAGTTCTACCGCAGCTTTCGGCCGCCAGCTGAAGCTGTGCGCCCTGGACAACTACGGCCAAGAAGGAGAAACTGCAGGATCTGCCGCTGTTCTTACCCTCCACCCAGAAGAAGCTGGGTACGCTGGTGAGTACGTTTCCCGGATGCCGGAGGAGCAGAAGTATATCTTACAAAATGCGTGGGAGGCGGTGGATCATCTGCCCCAGACGGAGTCTGCCGGATCGCAAAAAGCATGGAGATCCTGGTACTTCACCGATAAGACCGACGAGTTCTCATCCCCTGATATCTTCCGCACCTGGCTGGCGACAAGGCCTGCCGCCGCCGTGGACGGCGATCTGAGCTGGGGGACGAGCAGCGCCCGGAGACGGCGGATCATCAGGAGACGCTGGATTTCCTGAAGGAGACGCTGGGAAGCCGGTGGATCAGGCAAGGCCTCCGGCAAGCTGAAGTCCCATCCTGTCTGCGCCTCACCAGCGGGCGAGGGCATGACCTTCTTCGAAATGGGCAAAGCGCCTGCCGCCGTGTATTGCCCAGACCTCGCCCCTGAAGGCCAAGCGTATTCTGAGGTGAACGTGGAGCATCCTCTGTTGCCTTGGAGTCCGCCCGCACGGACGGATCCCGACTGGGCCAAAAAGTATGCCGAGATCCTGCTGAATCAGGCCATGCTGGTAGAACCCCGCTCCCTCCTGACTATACGGATGATCTGGGTCTGCCCCCGGAAGTGATTACCAAAGGACGCCGGTTAAGCGACCGGAACTTCTTATTGTGCTCAGCGGTAGCGCACGGGTATAGCGCCTCGCGTGGTAGGCGGCATGAGGGCCGTCACCACCTCGAGATGGACATGGCCAATGCCCCGGCGGGAGGGGGGAGAAATGCAACTCCATGTGATGGCTTTTCCTTAGACAAAGCCGGATAAGGGACAGACATTTCAGTTCGCGCCTTATCCGGTTGTCATTTTCCGAACGACTCGCCCTCCCAGCGAACACGGGGGATTGCAGAGATGCCGGTGGGGGAAGGCAAGGACAGTGTTCTGTCGGTGCCGCATTTAAAAGTTTCCTGCCGGTGCTGCATGGTGCTCTATCGGTGCCGCATGGTCGGTGCCGCACCGGCGGTATTTTGCTCAGCACGACTGCCACTGGGCCGCACGGTGCTTGGCAGACACTCAAACCAGAGGGTCATAGGCTTTGTGTCGGGTTTTTACAGGGCCTTGACCTGTTCTCCGGCGGGGGACTGCGGTGTCAGCGGCGGGAGCGCCTGTACGCCCGGGAGGTATCGTCGGGCTGGCGGGGAAGTCCGCTGGGGTGAGGGAAGTGATGTCTCCGGGTGGGGGGACGGGGCTGACGCCCTTGGCGGCGTCGGCCTTCCGGCTTCATACGCTCTCCCGGCGGGTGCTCTCCAGCGCCTGACGGTGGGCCTTCCTCCGTCTGGCGGGCGGCCCTTCGTCCGGCGGCGCTCCACGCCCCGCTTGCAGAGACCTTGCACAGATGCCATGCCCTCGAATCTTCGGCGCGCAAGGCTAACGCCCAGTCCCACCCATCCGGAGGTGGATCTGCCAGAAGTCATGGATGGTGAAGCAGTCGCCGTATATTCCCAAAAAATAGTAGCAGCACCACGCCGCCGATGAGCAACAGGATGCACAGGACCAGGTCCAGCGCCGCCCGCACCCGGTGAGCCTGCCGCCGCAGGAGGAGCAGATCAGCAGCACCACCGCCAGCAGAAACAGGGCGGGGGGACTGGCAGTATAATATTTCGGTCATGGAAGCCTTCCCTCTCTTTACAGGCAGTTCTTGCCACGGAGGAATACTTGCCGTCGGGCCCGGCCAGCACGGTGCCGTGCTCCACCGCCAGACGGCCCCAGAGCCACCTGCTGGATGGAGCCACGGGTGCCCCCTGAAAATTTAATTTGGCCACCGTGTCCGCCGCACGGATGACGTGATCCGCCAGCGATCGTACACCACGATATCGGCGTCGGCCCCGGCCTGCAGGATGCCCTTCCGGGGAACATCCCGTAGAGCTTGGCGGGATTCTCCGCCAGTACACGGCACATGGTGGCAAGGCTGATCTTCCGGGTGGTGACACCGGCGGTGTAGATCAGCTCGCCACGGGTCTCCACCCCGGCAGGCCGCCGGGGATTTTGGTGAAGTCCCCGGCCGGCGTCCTCGCTTCTGGGCCAGCGTAAAGGAACAGTGGTCCGTGGAGATGGTTCTGAATTTCGCCACGGCGCAGGGGCCATCCACAGGGCCTTCTGATCCTCTGCCTTGCGGATGGGGGCGCACAGACGTAGCGGGCCGCCAGAGAGTAGTCGGGGTTATCATACACGCTGTCGTCCAGCAGCAGGTACTGGGGGCAGGTCTCGGCATAGACCTTCTGGCCACGCTTTCCGGGCGGCCTCCACCTCCGCAGGGCGGCGGCGTTGGTGAGGTGGACGATGACCACGGGGATATCCACCGCCTCAGCGATCCGCAGCAGGCGGCTCACGGCCTCCGCCTCCAGAAAGTCCGGACGGGTCCGGGGGAGGAGACACCCATTTCCCCGGCGGCCTTCTTTTTTTCGATGAGGGCGTCGATGACGCCGCTGTTTTTCACAGTGTACGCCGCAGATGCCGCCCTTTCTCCTTCAGCTTTTTCAGGGCGTGGTACATGGCGTTGTCCCCGATCATCATGGCGGGATAGGTCATATACATCTTGAAGGAGGAGATTCCGGCGGCGTACATATCGTCGATCTCCGCCTCGATCTGCGGGTTCCAGTCGTCGATGGTCATGTGGAAGCCGTAGTCGCAGCAGGTGCGGCCGTCGGCCTTCCGGTGCCAGCCCAGCCCGTGGTGCAGGCTCTCCCCTTGTTGGGGCAGGCGAAGTCCACCACGGTGGTGCCGCCCCGCAGGCCGCCCGGGAGCCGGTGGTGAAATTGTCGGCAGTGGTGGTATTGCACACGTCCAGATCAAAATGGGTGTGGGCGTCGATGAAGCCGGGCATCAGCAGCATCCCGGTGACGTCGATGATCTGGTCGGCCTTGCGGGTGATATTGCGGCCCACCTCCAGGATCTTTTCACCCTCCACCAGAATATCGGCACGGCGTGTCCCTCTGCCGGAGACAACGGTGCCGCCTCGAAACAGATACTTCATAGCTTGCACTCCCTTCCGAATTTGACACGAATTTACCATCGATGGACAGGGCAAACGGTTTTGTCGAAATGGCAAAAATGCGCCCATACTGCGTCAAGTCCCTTTGCCATACGGCAAGTATGCCCTGCGGGCCTTTCCTTGTCTGACCGGGATTTTTGCTCCGACAAAACTGCAAGGCACCTGCCAGCGATGGATTTTCGAGTGATTTTTGGCTTTTGAGATGCAGGCGGGCTGGCGCCCGCCAAGGCGAAAAGGACAAAAAGCGCCGGAAAGACACGCTGTCAGGCGTACTTGCCCTTGTCCATCGATGGTAACCTATATTATAACAGAAAAAAACCAAAAAGCCACACCATTTTTCAGGGTCGTCCGTACCGGTTACGGTGGAATGCACAAAAACGGCATGGGATTTTTTGTATGGCTCGTACAGAGATTTTATCGTACTTTTACACAAAAAACACAGAACGGACTTGTTTTCCTGTGCAAAATCATGTATGATAGAGACGTATTATGGGATGCCACGGGCGTTCCAAAAAATAAAGGAGGAAAGAACCATGCGGAAAGTATTAGCATTGCTCCTGTCCCTGGTGATGACACTGACTCTGTTGGTGCCGGCCACCTGGGCAGAAGAAAAGCCGGCGGCTGGGTATCAGCTGCCAGCTTCTCTGAAGGGCAAGACGGTCATTCTGCACACCAACGACGTACATGGCGCTATTGACAAATACGCCAAGGTTGCGGCACTGAAAAACGAGTGCTACGACCGGGGCGCCAGCGCTGTGGTGCTGCTGGATGCCGGTGACTTCAGCCAAGGCTCTACCTACGTCAGCCTCAGCAAGGGCGCTACCGCCGTGGAGCTGATGAATGCCGTGGGCTACGACGCCGTGACGCTGGGCAACCACGAGTTTGACTACGGCTTCCCCCAGCTGAAGGCGAACCTCAGCTACAGCGCCGCCGACTTCCTGGTGACCTGCGTCAATCTGGTGGACGACAAGGGTGATCCCATCTTCGCTCCCGGCGCTACCGCTCCCGTTACGGACGCTGACGACAACCCCTCTTTAACCTCACCGTGATGGGTGTGGCCACTCCGGAGACTCAGACCAAGGCCAACCCCGCTCTGATGAAGGGCCTGACCTTCCTGTCCGGCCAGAAGCTGTATGACGCCGCCAACGCCGGGATCAAGGTCGCCCGTGAGGAGGGCAACGCCGATATCGTCATCGCTCTGACCCATCTGGGCGTGGATGCGTCCTCCGAGCCCAACCGCTCCATCGATTTCGTGAAGAACGTCCCCGATGTGGATATCGTCATCGACGGCCACTCCCACACCGTGATGACCGCCAACAAGGACAACGGCATGATCCAGTCTACCGGTACGGGTCTTGCGTATGTGGGCGCTTTCGTCATTGATAACGCCACCAAGAGCGTGGAGAGCAACGGTCTCATCGACCTGAGTACCTACACCAAGGAGGATGCCTCCGTCAAGGCCATCGCCGACAGGATCATCGGTGAGGTGGACGCCGAGTACGGCAAGGTGTTCGCCAAGACCGAGGTGGAGCTCAACGGCGCCAAGGAGCCCGGCAACCGCACCGAGGGAGACCAACATGGGCGACCTTATGCTACCGACGCCATGATGTGGGCCGTTAAGACCCGGATGCCCAGCATCAACATGGAGAACGCTGCTATTGGCCATCACCAACGGCGGCGGCATCCGTGCCATCAAGGCCGGCGACATCACCAAGAAGGACGTGTTCACCGTTCTGCCCTTCGGCAATACGCTGACGGTGGTGAACGTCACCGGCGCCGAGCTGCTGGAGGCGTTGGAGGCTTCTACCTTCTGCACCCCGTGTCCCTGGGCGGCTTCCCCCAGACCGCCGGCATGAAGCTGACGGTGGACTGCACCAAGATTACGACAAGAACGACACCACCTATCCCGGCTCCACCTACTATGGTCCCAAGAGCATCAACCGTGTGACCATCGAGCATCAACGGCGAAGCCCTTTGATAAGGATGCCACCTACTCCGTGATCACCAACAACTTCTGCGCCGCCGGCGGCGACACCTTACTACGCCTTCGCCGCTCGCCAGCAGCCAGATCGAGAGCGGTCTGTCGCTGGACACCGTGGTCATGGACTACATCACCGATGAGCTGGGCGGCACCGTCACCAAAGGCCCAGTATGGCTAGCCTCAGGGCCGCATGACCATCATCCCGCCGGAGAAGACGGATGACGGCAAGATCACCATCGGCGGTCTGACGCCAACGTCTGAATGACCAAAATACGGCAACGTTCACACCGACTGCAAGGCCGAGGACTTCTTGTGGGCAAGCTGGGCTTTGCCTGGGGCGATCTGGTGACGGTCCGGGTTCCTGGATAAGACCCCGACCCTGCCGGTGAGATTTGCCTACCTATTCCTATGTGGACTCCGGCAAGCCCGCCGTCATCGTGGAGAAGGACGCCGACGGTAAGCCTACGTTCCATGGCCATCAACATGGAACTTCGCTGAGACCCATGAGCTGGCCAAGAAGCACACCAACGAGGATAAGACGTGGTACTGGACCGCTTTGGAGGGTGACCCTATCCGTGGAGGTCACCTTCAAGATGGCGGAGAAGGGGCGGCTACATGGCCGAGTACATCATGCACGATCTGCAGCGCACCAATGACCGTGCCGATTATCCCGATCTGTCCGACGCCGAGTTCCGGGCAACTTCCGCAACATCGCCACCACCGGCATGGGCAAGGATGTGCTGTACCGTGGCTCCTCCCCATCAACTGGGCCGGCACCCTATGTGGATGCCGCTTTGACCTCATCATGAACCTCGCCAGCAGAGGAGGCCGAGGCTTTGTGAGGGCTTCACGATACCACTCAGAAAGGTGATCTATCTGAATCTGGGCGTGGACTACTCCGCCCGGGAGTTCCAGGAAGGGTCTTCGGCCGAGGGGCCCGCGGTTCTTCGCCAACAAGGGTACCTACCATGTCCACAGCGCGAGGGCAGACAGACCGTGCCGGCTTCTGTCTCCGCTCTGCTGGAGTGCCTGATGGGCGCTACCTATGACGAGGTGTGTGGCAGGACTACATGGTCACCCTACTACAACTACTACGGCGTGATGGAGCGGTACGCGGACGATAAGTACGAGGCCATTGCCCGGCAGCAGCATCATCAGACACTCCAGAACGCACTCGTGGCGGGCAGTGAGGGACTCGTCCAAGGCCGACTCCAGAAGGGCGCCAAGTGACCACATGAAGGCGTGGTCTTACCGGACGCGCCGAGAGCTCACCGGATCTCATGGTGAATCTGGGCTGGTGTGGTACGCTGTGAGCCTGCGTGACACTCCCTCCAGCCTGCTACCGGTGACGCTGGATACGTGGGTATTCCTGGGGTGATGGCTCTGGCCGGTGCGGTGCTGGTGGCTAGAAGAAAAAGAAGGATTCTAAGTTCTTTTCCGCAGATTATATCCCCTTTTTAAAGCGTTCCGGGAGCTTTTGGCTCCGGAACGCTTTTGTACTCCTTCGTGTCATAGAAGGGAACCATGCAGGCGGCTCCCTTCTACTATGGTAACTTACGCAAAACAAAGGTAGGCGTACCGGTCACGGACGGTGACGATGAGCTTTCCAGCCCGCAGGCCGTTGCTGCCGGAGAGGTCACTCCCCGGGCCGCCGCGGTCGCCGCCCAGAACAGGACACCGGCGTTGTGAAATCCGCCATATCCTCCGCCGTCTGGAAGAGGGGGTGAACTTATCGTGGCAGGGTTTCGCGGTAGGCAGAACTGGGTGCAGTTGCCGCACTCGTTGCACATTTTATCCACGCAGGATCTGCGGTCGCCATGGCAATGACCACGTTGGCCCGGTTGGGGCAGGAGTCGGCGCACGGTTTTCGCAGACGATTGAGCACTGGAGGGGCGCGCTCACCCTCGCAGGCGGTGCAGCAGCCGCTCATCCGCAGGATACCCTTCTTAGCGATGGCGTCGGCCTTGGTGATGTAGCCTGCTGAAGATATCGTAGGCATGGGGGCGCCATTACCTGCCTCGGCGAACTTCGTGCGGCGTCGGCAATGCCCTCCCCTTCACCGTAGCGCTACCACGGGCGTCAGTCACCGGCGGCGTACACGCCCTCCACATTGGTACCCGGAAGGGGGGCGGCCTCTTGCCGTCCACCTCCACGCCGTTGGAGGTCAGGAGGGTTGTCCACCTGCTCACCCACGGCGGAGATCACCAGATCGCAGGGGATGTCCACATATTCACCGGTGGCCACAGGGCTGCGGCGGCCGGAGTGCATCCGCCTCGCCCAGCTTCATCTTCCTCACAGCGCAACACGTCCCTTCTGCTCCACCGGGGCGCACAGCTCGGCAAAGGTCACGCCGTCCGCCAGCGCCAGCGCCACCCCACATGCCTTCGTCAGGCGCGGCTATATTTCCGCGGGCGATAGACGATGGTGACGTGCTGCCGCCGCGTTTGGCCAGACGGCCGCAATCCATGGCGGTATTGCCGGCGCCTTGGCGCCGGCCACATCGCCGAGATGCCAGCTGGCCGGGCTTCCATGCCCGGCATGAAGGTGCGCCCGCTGGCGCTTCCGCTCCCACCACGGAGGGGGCAGGAAGCGCCACGCTTGTTTCCACGCCGTACTTCTCCATCAGGGCGATAATGCTTCTGGATGATGGCCTCGTTGGTGGGGGATCACCTGGCAGGGGACGCCGCCCAGGCACTTCCCGCTCGAAAATGGTGGTCTCGACACCGGCACGGCCAGAAATAGGCGGCGGCGTGCCGGTGAGGCCGCCGCCGATGATGGCGGCTTCTTGCTGGATGGAGGAGCCATCAGGGCCTCATAGCCACTCCGCAACGGTCCGGATACGGACACGGACTCGTCGTAGAAATTCCGGGAAACGCGGTCTGGTGGGCGCAGATGGTGCCACGGTGAGGAAAAGAGCAGGGGTTCTTCTCGGTGATGAGAGCTTCAGGGGCAGGCTGAGCCCCACTTGCGGACCGATTCCACATATTCGAGATATCCTGCTCGGTGGGGGCGGCTGCGCCCTTGCGAGGAGCAGTAAGCAGTCCAGCAAGGCACCTGCCCCGCTCGCTCTTGCGGCTGGGCAGAGGCAATGGAAGCGGCGTGGTGGAGATCCCGTGTGGCTGGCGGTGAACGGGTCACAGATGGCCTGCATTGATACGTGCGGGAAGGGACGATGGGCAAGCCTCCACCTTCTCCAGCAGGCGGTTATAGCCGCTTTCGGAAGCTTTGGTGGTGGCGCTGCAGTGATGGGCCAGATACCGGCAACAACTTGTCTGGTCGGGCCTTAAACGAAGATCACATCCTGCCGCCGAACTGCCGGGAATGCGGTGGCATCTCGATGGTCAGGGGGGAACAGGCTCCGGCCGGTTATACATCTCGTTGTTGGGCGGCTCACCACGAAGGTGGTGTCCACGGGGAAGGTGTTGGAGGAAGCTTCAGGCCGAACTCCAGCCCCGCGGCTGTCCGCCCAGCTTCTGGGCCGCTGGAACATGGGAACGGCGTCTGCCCACAAGGAGTCCTCGTTGAGAGGTGGTGCTCGTCAAAGAACGATGTAGTCATAGCCCATGGCGTCCAGCGTCCGCCAGACGGCATGGCAAAATGGTGGGGTTGCATTTGACGAAGGTGTGCAGGTACTTTTCGGAGATGAGATAGCATCTGCGCTCAGTCTCATCGGGAGGACATCCACTGGAGGGTAGAACACGCTGCCGGGGGAGATGGCGACGTCGATGAAGTGCGCTCTCCGCCGGGAGCAGCTCCTTCAGAACACCGAGAATGGCGGTACGGCGGGCGTCCATCATGCCGTCGCGATATAGTGTTCACCTTCTCGCCCTTGATGCCCTCCAGATCGTAGCCTACGGACATATTGAACACGAA
>VOFK01004097.1_pt1 | contig 31721 bp, 56 predicted proteins | sample 5384121 | NCBI WGS metagenome assembly VOFK01 (sample SAMN12384730, study PRJNA508395) | human gut metagenome | isolation source: healthy gut J | host: Homo sapiens | reverse complement strand
GAGTCGCAAAACAATGTGAACCTCGCTTTATTGGATCTTGCGCAAAAGTCTGGAACTAGAGCGAAGTTGACCGACTGATATACAGACTGAAGATGTTGTGGCTGGATAATATGAGCAGTATCCTACCTCCGGAAAAACATTTACGATCATGCGGTTACGTTCAAGCCTCAGATCAAGGAACAACAGTATTTGCTTATTATGCATTATCGAGAAGAATATCGCCGAACCGTTAAAAGCGGTGGCATGTACACGACGCGCGACGTTTACGGGAACCCGCGCTTCATCATCCATTTCCTCGATTTGGTACACGAGGATCACCCCGGCGACCACGAGGACAAAATGGAATCGGCCCGCCGGATGGCGAACAAGCACGGAGGGAGACGGTACCGCGGCCGAGTATTCGGCGGGGGCTTCGTTTTTTCAAGTGTACGGGCTGGATTTGTTGATCGACGAACTTTACAACGACATCTATAAAAAGGATCGCTAAATACGAGACCAACGACGGCCACCTCTTCGATACTCGGGAGGAGGCCGTGAAGCACATCAACGCGAGCATCGGAACGCTAACGAGCCGCATTTCTCACGCGCTTCTTAACAAGAGGTGGAGTGAGATCGGGGACTGGGTCCTCGACAACCTCAAGACATTCAAAGAATTAATCGAACTTAATAACGAACTGAAAGATGAAACTAACGAATGAACAGATCATTGCCGCCGCCGAAGCGCGGGGCTGGATCAACGAAAACGAAATTGCCACCTTGAAGCGGCGACAGAACCGGGGCGAGCGAATCCAGATCGAGAACCCTATCCCGGTCAGCTATGACCAAGCGAAAAAAGGGGTTCGCGTGGTTGTGGGATAAGTACCGGACGCCGAGGGGTGCCGAGCGCAAGAACAACCCCTTCTCGAATCCGGAGGAGAAGGCGTTGGAGTGGGCAAATATGCACGGGGCCCGCTTCACCTTCAACGGCTTCTACGGAACCGGAAACAACTGGCATGAACCTATTTACGAACTTATCACGCCGATCTGCGACATACAATATATTGTCACCCTCGGCCAATTCCAAAGAGCATGAACACAAAATCCTTTTCCGAGGTTGCGAATAAAGTAATGGCCCGGATAGAAAGAGTAGCGAGGTACGAGGGGTAGTCACTGAAATATTGAGCCGCGTTTTGGGCGACGAAGACATCCCGACCCCCTGCATCGAGGTAGACACGGACGAAAATGTGAACCTTGTGTACGAACTCAAAGAGGCACCTAAAACCAGTCAGATAACGATACTTGCGGCCGTGTTCCCCAGCATGACGAACGAAAGGGGAAGCAAACTCAAAATATATTACGATGATATTTTCTAAAAACGAGCAGGAGTTCATAGTCAAACAAATGCGGCGCGTCGGTATCGAAGTATATGCGGCGACAGATCAGTTAGTGACCTGCAAGGGGTCGCAGTGGGAGCGCTATGCGATCGCGGTGGCAAAGCGAGCGAATGCGACGGTCGAAGTCCACCAACAGCCGACCGGGGAAACCAGTTACCGTTTCCGGCCCGATCTGGAGACGTGGACGTGCATAGATTCCCACCGTATCACCTTCATGCGGCACAACAAGATCGAGAAGCGTTTCGAGCGTCTCCGGGTCAAGGATGTAGACGACAAATACACCCAGTATATCAATCGGTACCGAACCAAGAGCGGCGAGTATTTGCCGCTGAAACTCAACCGAATCAATATGATCCGCTCCGAATCGTGGGAGCACTCCGAGATCGAAGAGGCGGCCGTCGAAGCGTTTTTGAAGGACAACGGCGACAACTACATCCCGGAGGAAATGATCCTCGCGGCAAACTATCTTATGCGATGAAAAGGTTCATCATATTGCCGGATGATTGTGGAGATGTTCGGGCAAGTAACTATAACTGGCGTTTCAAGTTCCTGCACTTCTACCGCGACGGCGACCGCTTCGGTTACGTCGAGGTAGGGAACGAGCGCCACATCGAGGAGTACATCCGGCATTTCGAAACACGCAAGACTTACAGATGAAGTGCTTCAAGTGTTTCGGGAACCGGGTGAGCCTCAAGAAAACGAAAGAGATTTACAAGGGCATCGACAAGGTGGCGGAGACCGTGCAGGACTTCGCCGACCGAAAATGGCCCGAATACCGTGCCGCTGTTCGGGCGGCCGAAGAGAAAGAAGCAAACGAAATTTTAAATTCAATACTATGCAACATGTAGAGATCGGGCAGAAAGTTGTCCGGAGCAAAGGGGATTACGTTGTCGGCCGGATCGGAGAGGTCGTCGAGATCGACAACGAGAAGAAACGGGCGCGGGTCTACTGGCTCAGCGAAAACCTGCGGACGTGGGTAAAGTTCGACGTCATCGAGGACATCAACATCCCCCTACATCATCACGCACGCCGGGCGGTTCCCGAAATACGAGCGGCGATGAAACGAATCATCGAGCGGCGAACGAACGTGGACTTCTGCAAGCGTGTAGAAGTCTGGCAAGGGTACAGAATCATCGACCGCTACCTCACGATTCCGGGCTGGAAATTGGAGGGCTTCACGGCGGTGAATCCGAGAACGGACACTCCGATCTTCGGCAAGACTTGGGGCAACAATTACGAGGGATTCCTTTCGAACCTCGCTATCCAGAGCCGGACGAGTTCCTGCCCGAGATTGCGTGGCGGCGGTATTTGGACTACTTCTGCCGCCAACGAATACTTCCCGGTCCCGTGATAGCAAAAGACTACGAGGAGGCCATGCAATATGGCGAAGTGTCGCATCATTATGAACTGAGCGTCGAAGGCAACACCGCGACCGTGACCTTCGACAAGTACTATACATTTAAACTAACAAAACTATGACACTGAATCAAGCGATCAAGACGCTGAACATCGAGGGCCGCCGACTGACGGTCCCCAGCGTCCGCAAACTTACCGGAATCAAGAGCGACACGGTGATCCGGGCCGCGATAGACAAATTTAAAGGCCGATTTGAGCCGCAAAGAGAAAGAAAATGAGGAGAAGTCTCAGATGAACGTGAAGTGCGCTGAAATCGTCGTAAGATGGCGAAAAAAACCGCACATGGGGATCGACCTGCACCGCCGAGGCAAAGGTAAAGACCGAGAACGAAGAGTGGCATCACTACACCTCCCCAGTTGTGATAGGTTGCGGGTACGACAAGCATTCGCAGGCCCTCTCCTACGTCTTCAATGCCTTCTTCAAAGGGCATGATCTGGCGACTGACCCCCCGGCCAAGGTCCGGCGGCGGGCGGAGAAAATGGGGCGATACTACACGCCGCACGGTAATGATAAGTGGGCAGGAATCCCGCTTGCTTTCTGCATCAACGACTACGGCCGCTACTGGCAGGGCGCTATCGGGACGGGACCCCCTACATGGAAGCCGTGGCCTTTTTGGGCGGCAAGATGACGCAGACCCACTGCTCGGAAGACCTCGACATCTGGAACATTCAATTTTAAAACTATGCTGACAATCTTAATCTATGTCGTCGCGTTCCTGACCTTCGGGTCGGAACTCTTCGGCAACTACGACGGAAAAAAATGAAAATCGGAGACATCTATATTCATACTATCACCAACACCCGGCTCCGGGTCGAAGAGATCGTGGATGAACGAAAAGGGGATTTTACGGCGTACTTGAGACCCGAAGACCCAGGTGCAGGGAGCATGTACGGGTATATGGCGGATCACGGACGCTACCCTTTCCGGTGAAATTTGTCGAGGAGGAACTTTCGAAAAAAAAACGGATCGTTTAAACAGTATAGCCATGAAGGTAGGAGATACTTATATGTACTTGCCCGAGGAGGTCATCCTGCGGGTGAACAAAATCGAGGAGACACGGTTTTTATGGGCCCGAAATACCGCTGTCTTCGGTTCTTGTGGAGCGACAACAAAGGCTACCCGTTCTGCATCGACCATGTAGAGAACGAATCGGGTCCATTCAAAAACTGAAACAATGAAATTCAACGGAGAAATCATGCACTTCCATCCCAGCAGGCCGACCGCTTGCTGGGGTTCAGCAGTCCGGAGAACTTTGGGCCGTGGTTTGGAAATATCGAGTTTAGCAACACCCGACCGATAGGCGGCTGGGTTCGGATCTACGGCGACGATAGCGCCACAATCACCACCATCGAAAAAAACGAGGTCGGAACGATCGAGGTGCGAAAAAAGGGTTTCGGTGCAGAAATCCATCATCGAGACTGTTGTCGAAAGAGAAGATTCGTCGCCTACTACAACGACCCGAAGGAACGGGCCAATGTGAGGTACGAGTTCAAGCTATCGAATCCGTGCGAAGACCCGATGATGCGCAAGTACATCGAGACCCACATCGACGAGCTAATCTATATGTTGCCCAGAGGCGGCATCACCTTTATGTATAACCCCGATGACAACCGGACGGTCGGTTACATCACAAGAATCGAGTAAATTATGGCAACGTTTTTAAGCTACATCAACAACAACGAACTGCTCAGCCGCCGCTTCGTGGCGAAGTGGTGGAACGCAGACTCGATGTCCTTCTCAGAGCACAAATTCGCTTTGGGCGACGAAGTTAGCGACAGCGATTACGAGTTCAAATACGCGCTGGCCGACGAGGTGGACGCAATCATCGGGCTGGAGATCAACGATACGCACTTCATGTCCTTCAACCGGGATGATGACCGACACAAGGGCGTCGTCGTAAGACTGGTATAACCATGTTCATCAAGCAATACACATCCGTATATTACCACCACAGCGAACGAGACACGATCCGTCTCTTCGCTGACGGGTTATGGTAGTATTCAACCTCGACCGTACACTGGAGATGGACGATGGTATGTACTCGGTATCGTTCCCGAAATCAAGCAAGGGAATAGAGGTGAATTTTGATTTCGCCACGTTCGAGCATTGGCCGTTTCGGGATAGAATCGACATCATGCTCAATAATTCACAAAGGCCCAGATCGAAGGGTTTACGGCCTTCCCTCTTCGGCCCGAGGCTCCGGAAACGAAGAAGGTGCTGTGTGAACGATTGAAAGAGCGAAAGTACTTGGCGACATGGTATCAACCCGGCGTCGGTATGATCTCGTGCGAGTTTACGCCGATGGATCGCCTCAAAACGAGCGATAAGTACTCAAAACTCCTCGAATCATACCTATACGACAACATGAGCGGGTTGGTTAAGATGGAAGTATATGATGCAGTGTCGTTTACGGTTGACCCGGAGGACGAACGCACGAAAGGTATTATAATAAGGAGGTTTTAACTTGCAAATTAAAAATTAAACATTTATCTTTGCGTCATGGAAGGAGGATTAACATTCACAATAGGTAAAGGCTTCGGCCGGATGCTCACGAATATCGCGTGGGAGAAACTGACGGACAAACTCAACCCGAGGGAGGCCGTCGAACTTATCACCAAATCATTGCCGGGGTGTACCGAAGGCATGGCTGTCGATATTCTGGACGGCAAGATCATCCTCCGCGAGGACGAGTTGACACGCAGGAGGTTCTGGGAGAATCTGGTCCCGGCGGAAGATTCAATGACTGGATCAGAGAACAGCGCATCCATCTGGAGGAGGAAGCGAAGGAGTGGGTTGATGGCCTCGAAAGGTTCGGCAGACTATCGCGGACGCTGGCGGCAAGTTTGAGTTCTCGGTGCGATACCGGAACTCGTCAGCTACATCTCCGGCGACAAGGACGCGGGGCTTCTCGACAATCCGCATTCCGATGCGGTCGAACAGATCAAGGGAACGGTAGAAGGAGCAAACAACTTCTTCGTGAAGGTCGAAGAAGTGTACAGGGGTTATCGCATGGATGTGCCATTCCCTGAATACGTCTCGCTCTATTTTTTACCGACTCTATTTTCGGAATTAGAACGATCCTCGACTCGTTTATGACCACCGATCCCGAAGTGGAGGCTTCGATCCGCAAGCAGGACTTCCAGAAGCAACGACTGTCAGGTGGATGGAGAACGAGGCGAAGATAGAAGAGTACCACAAAACCGAGTTGAAGCCCGTGGAGATCACCGAAGGGTATGATGCCGGATGGCTGTCTCCCGATGGCGATTTCTACGGCCTCAACAGGAGCGTCGGGAACATGCTCCACCTCAATATCGCCGAACGGTTGTTGGCCTCGAAAAGATTCCGGTAAAAAAGACGCGGAATCGGATCGCTGGCTGGAAGAGAACGGCTGGGTTAAGATTCACCACGACTGGATTCTGTTCTCGGGATCGTTCTACGGCAAAACACTCACTGAAATTCAGATCGACAAACTGTACTACTACGGAAATGTCTGTCACAAAGGTGTTCTGCTCCTCGGAACATCACAAGAACCAATAACCGCGACACGGCTCCGTGCAACTGAGCCGATAATGTAATAAACTACTGGGATGAAACGGTTTTTAGGGAAGAGGATTATGATAAACGAACGCTCGATCCCATATTCAGGCGAGGTTATTTCAGTCGGAACCACAAATATCGTGTTGAGATGCGATTCTGACATGTACGGCATTCAGGACCTAAAGTTCAGGCGCGACGAAATCAGTGTTGTATGCGTGGAACTCGGCTACGACCTTAACAAGAAGTGGTATGTATGCAGAGGTGACAAGTCCTTTGCTGTGCACCGTGGCGTCAAGGCATACGAAGTAACGATTACAGAAGGGGCATGGGATTCTCTCCACAAGAAAAAGTTTCCCGAATACATTAAAAATATCTTGGACGATGAAATTCGAGAGAAGGCTTCACAATGGTAAATGGGCCGCCTATGTCCGGGTACTGGGCATCTGGTGGTTCATCCGCGATTTCGACAACGCGAAAAAGGCTGGCTATTTTGTCAGCATCGCAATGGGTCAGAATATTCTTCGGCCGCGCAAAGAGAAAAAGACGCCCACTCCTGAACTCGAAGGAGACTCCGGCAACGGACCGTACCGCGTCGGCTCCGACATCCTCGTAACGGCCATCCAGAACCCCTTCGACGATACGAAGAAGTGGCCGATGGCGAAACTACCGAACGGGACGATAGCCCGTATTACATGTATGCCCGAGGGTTGTGTCTACATTCCCTACGGCTCCAAATGTCGGGCCCGTATCACGGGTATCACCAGTCAGTCCACATCGGTGGCTGTACTTCAAATATTCGAATAACATGAAAAAGAATTTCGACTGGCTTGCTCCGGCTCGCTGGGATCACAAGAACATGAACTTCGTTGAGGCCATGCTCGGCGACTACTTCGACGAGGAAAAGTGGGGCAGAGATGTGGAACGAAATAGAGGAGGCGAAAAAAGCCTTCGAGAAGAAAAACAACCGCATCGCGCTCATGACCGAAGCCTCCGAGATCATTCTGAGCGTTTTGGAGAAGAACATCGGAGTGAAGCCGAACCGCCGAGATCAACTTCTCATTATCATCGGAATCGAACTCGGCATGCAACACCAGAAGATCAACGGCCTCAAGATCGCCGCGATGGAGGCCGCAAACAACGAACGACGTGGAACTGATAGCTAACAATAACGTCGTCGCGCGAAAGGAACACTTCTGTAATTTCTGCTCCGGCAAGATCAAAAAGGGAGAGAAATACAACATCCAGACCATCAAAGACAATGGTGGGATATACACATGGAAGGCTCATTTCACATGCCTGATGGTAGTTCGGGACGCTGGCTATGACGACGGCCTCACGCAAGATGATTTCCGGCGCGTTGTGATGGAGGATTATGCCCGGCAAGGGAAATGCCTCGGCTGTCCTCACAAGGACGACATATGCGCTGAAATGCAGTCCTTCGAGGAGTGTCTTCCCTATGTTGTAAACTACATTTATAGCACATGAAAAAGTATTGCATCTACACTCGCGTGAGCACCGAAGAGCAGGGGCGATCCGGCCTTGGTTTGGAAGCCCAACTCGATCAGTGCCGCGAATATATTGCCCGGACACACGGGCAGAATATCGGCGAGTTCCGTGATATTCGCAGTGGAAAGGATCGGAACCGACCGGGCCTTCGTCGCGCGATGGAATTGGCCGCGCGTGAAGGTGCAACTTTGATCGTCGCCAAACTGGATCGACTCTCCCGTGATGCGGAGTACGCGCTGTATTTGCGCAACACGGGGGTCGATCTGCTGGCGATAGACTACCCCGAGGCGACAACGATCACCTTTTGTCTCGCTATCGGCTTGGCTCAAACAGAGCGCGAACTTATCTCGGGCCGAACGAAATCGGCGCTCGGCGTCCGGAAGAAGCAACTCAAGGAGCAGGGCTTCTTCATCTCCAAGGCCGGGCGCCGGGTGACGCGGCTCGGGAATCCGGGCCCCAGCGCGGGCCGACGTCTCCGGATCAGTTGGCCCGCCGGATGGAGCGGATCGCAGAGAACCGGGTTGTGGACCCGCGAATGGTTGAGGCGAAGAAGTACGCCCTCGCCTTACAGCGCAAGGGCTGGTCGCTGGCCGAGATCGCCGACCACTTCAACGAGGTGGAGATCGAACGGCCGCGCGGCGGAAAGTGGCATAAAATTGCAGTCAAACGAGTATTAGAGTATAACGATGCAGAGTAAATTTAAGATCAATCAGACGGTGTTCTGGACCAAGAACAAGCGCTGGTATGTGGTCGAGGCTAACCTGAGCCCGGCATTCGTGGCGCTGGAAGGCTACCCGAATCCGGTCCCGGTCGCCGAGGTCAAGACCGAAGGGAACTGAACGAGACCAAGGGTGGGCGAACGACGGGTACGACTTCCGGCTCGGAACCGCCATCCTACTGGCTGGTGTTATCGCTCATTACGGACTCAAGATAGCGAAAGAAAACCTCGGAGATGTCGTAGGCATCGCCAAAACGATAGGAGAGCTATGAAAAATCGCATCAACTGCTATGTGCGGGTTACGGACGGGAGACACGGACAGAGGTCGTAAAATGGGCCCAAAAAACAAAATTCGCAATGGTTCCGTTTGCGACGATGGGTGTGATTATATCGTGTTCTATGACGGTTCAATTTCGAATACTAAGTTTTGGGGATGGCTTATTAAAGAGGGGTGCTACGAGTTTGTAGACTTTGGCGAGGACATCCAGACATTCTATGTGATGGTTGGTTACGACACGAACAAATTCCACCTGCAATACTTCGTCGATTCGGAGGGAAGATGGGCCCAAGGTGTCACCCTGCGCGATGCGAAGGGCAGAATGTGCTACTGCATCGACGAATTGGACGACGATTTCAATACCGAGAATTTTCGGCACGCAACAAAAGAAGAACTTATCAAAAAGGCAAAATCATGGACATGTACTACAAAGTGAAGCCCGGCTCTCCGACGTGGAAGCGGGTGCTTGAGTTCGAAGAGCGGGATCGCGTCTTCGAAATTCAGAAGAAGGTGCTGACCAAGCTCGGCATCGCCACCTACAAACATTTCGGCGGGGTGTTTTACAGCCCGAACGTGCTCCCGGTAGTGTTTACCTCGGAGGAGGCGAAGATAGGCTGGAAAAAGGTCCGGGGCGAGAACCACTACAAACTCGACGCCAAGAGCCCTGAGTACAAACGTATCAAGACGGAGCTCGAAACGATTCCGACGGTGTACAAACACGAACTATCCTCGGCTGTGGGCATCGCAACGAAGATATTTACTCCCGTTTTTGCTCACGATCACAAGGCCAAAGAGATGGTCGTGTGCGTTGACTTCGGCTGGATCGGCGACCTGACCGACTTCGAAGAGATTCTTGCGTCTGAGTTCAAAAAAGAGTCAGCGACAATGTGCAGTAAGAAAGATTCGGCATACGGCCGGAGGAGGTAGTGCCCGGCGCGGACGTTTACTACTACCACTACATCTCCGACAACGATCACAGCGAACCAGTCAAGACCAAGTTCCGCGGCATGCCGTGGCAACTTGGGTCTGGCGACTGGGTTGTTCGCGTGGAAAATGTCGTCGGTGGAGTTTCTCTCGATCACTTATCATTCAATCGCTATGTATAATCTCGAATACGACCGGGTGAACGAATTGTTCGCCGAATGTGCCTATCCTCTTGGCGAGAAGCCGAAGGGTCGGACATCATCGTGGATTCCATCAGCGGAATCCAGTTTATCTACCGCAAGAAGTTCCAGAAACACCTTCCTGAGATCGGGAAGATGATCGACGACCTCCCCGACGAGTTCTTCGATCTCTCCGGGCCTTTCTCGCTCCTCGCAACGCGCCGCGACGGTACGATGTGGACCGGAGAGCCGATGGTTATGGAGAAGTTCCTGATCTTGGCTATGGCCGCAGGGGGCTTGCCAAGTTCACGCTTCCCCGCTCGGCTTGGAAGTTTCTGCCGAACAAACTACCCTACATCCACTTCGACCGCTATGAGGCTGGAGGAAAATGAGAAGGTGATATGCCTTGACCGGGCCGTCCAGATCGAGTGCAACCTCCGGATGTCGGATGTACGCGATAAGCGCCGAACGACCGAGCGGTTCTTCGCGCGATACGCTATCATCCAGATACTCAAGAGATCGTACCGGGCATCAAAGACGAGCAGATAGGGGCATATATCAACCGAACGAGGTGCGCGGTCATCAACGCGAGGGAGACCCGTAGCGCGATGATCGAGACCGATCCGGCGTACCGGGAACTGGAAGACCGGATAAGAAAGCGTTTAAACGAACTACTCGGAGGCATGATGATCCAGAAGGTTCGCATGTACGGAGTGCTTAGACCAGACGGGCAGATCGACCCCAGTACACTGAAATACGAGGATTATGTGGGCTCTACGCCCGTTCAAGTTATCCATCAAACATGCAATTCGATGAACTGTGGCTTTCCATTCTCATTGTGATGGGAGGACTGATATACTACTGCATGGGTAAAATAGAGGCCCTTGAAGAAAAACTCTATCAACTTAAAAATCAAAACAAAAATGCAGAAAAGCGAACTGATGGCGAAGATCGCCGACAAGACGGGCATCACGAAGACCGTCGTAAACAAAGTGTGTGAGACGTTCATGGACAAGATCGTCGAGACCCTCAAAAACGGGGAGAAAGTCTCCCTCAAGGGCTTCGGAACGTTCAGCGTGAAGGCATGCCCGGCCCGCCAAGGCTACGACATGAGCCGCGGAAAGGCTGTCACGATCCCGGCTCAGAACCGAGTCTCTTTCAAGTTCTCGCCTGCGGTGAAGGACGCTGTGAAGTAGAACAACGGGAGGGGCCTTCGGGTCCCTCCTTCATTTAAAACCAAAGACCATGAAAAACAATGAGATATTTGACTACCTCGAAAGTATTAGCGGGACGAGGATTTGGAAGCTGGTCTGGATTGCAGGTGATCCGCACAGAGAGGACGTGGAGGAGATAATCGACTCGGTAATGATATACAAAATTACAGTTAAGTAATTTGTTGATAATTATTGTCTAATAATAGCTTAAAAATCAACTTTTTATAACTATGTTCCGATTAAAAATCTACAACTATGATCCGTATAGATTACCGATCCGTTTTAGAGATCATTCGGGATTTTCCTGACGAACAAAGTTGCATCGAATACCTTGAGGAAACCCGCTGGGAAGGCAATCCCGTCTCACCATTCGACCCGACATCGAAGGTTTATAAGTGTAAGGGAAACCGATATTACTGCAAGAATACGGGTAAATATTTCAATGTCCGAACCGGAACACTCTTTGACGGAACGAAGATACCCTTACAAAAGTGGTTCATCGCTATTTGGTTGCTGGCCTCCCACAAGAAGGGAGTACCGTCGAGGCAACTGGCTCGGGACATCGGAGTGACCCAGAAAACGGCATGGTTCATGTTGCATAGAATTAGAGGCTGTTACGCTGATCTTGACACAACGCTTTGCGGAGAGGTTGAGATGGACGAAACCTTCGTGGGTGGCAAGAACAAAAACCGTCACCGCGACAAGAAGGTTCCCGTATGCCGGGGCCGCGCACACATCGACAAAACTCCGGTGCTGGGTATGGTCGAACGAGGCGGAAGGATCGTCGCCCAAGTCATTCCGGACACGAGCCAACGAAGTATTACCCCAGTAGTCTGCCAAAGGGTTGATCGAAGCGCTACCGTTTACACTGATGAATGGCAGGGTTACGACACAATAGCCAAGCTATACAGTCGATTCTTCGTCGATCATAGCCGCGGGCAGTACGCTTCCGGAAACGTAACAACAAACCGGATCGAGGGCTTTTGGGGTATCTTAAAGCGAGGAATTATCGGCGTGTATCAGATGACCAGCCGAAAGCACTTGCAAAGGTATGTGGACGAGTTTGTATGGCGATATAATCTTCGAAAGCATCCAAGTATCGGATTTTATTCGTTTCTTTGTAACATAGAACACCGAACCAGATACCGCGAACTCGTATATGGCAACTAAGAAGACCCCAAAACAGCCCAAACCCAAGAAGTTTGAGGCATTGATTAAGAAGGCGTTGGAGTACAATCCCAACAAAACGGGGAGTGTTAAGGTTTACTCCAATAACAAGTCGAAATAACATAAGGCGGGGAAATCAAGGAGGGAGAATCCCTCTCCCCTCCAAGCACATTAAACGTACTTTCCGGTCCGTATTTCTTTACCCGGAACTCGGACTACGGTTGTAATGTGGTTACCTTTTATGGTAACTTTCACTTTAATATATTTCATATAAAATGAATTTTAAATGACTCTCAACGTTGAGAGTCCGCTGTAACCTCTCTTCGTTGAGCAATTAAAGTGAATGGTACAAAGTTAAACATTTAACTTTGAATTTCCCGCCTTTTTTTCTAACTTTGCATCACATATTTTAGCGAAAGCTATTGTTTTTGGGTAGATAGAACGACCAATTTTAACGAAGCCAAGAAAACAGTAGTAGGTCCCGCGTTATGCGTGGGCCCTATCTGTTTGGCTTCAGGTGCTTGGTCGTACCTATCTACCGACAGAGTGGGGTCCACGTTTTTCATGCGTGCAGAAGCAATAGCAGTGTGGTGCAAACCCTATTGTTTAACTTAATAATTAAGCGTATGAAAAAACTGTTTCTGATCCTTTCAATGTCGATGCTTTTCATGGCATGTTCCGATGACAAAGACGACTACACGGGCCAAATTCCCTCTGCAATTAGCTTGTATGTGGGCGAAACCCAAAAATCGAGGCCGTAGGTGCAAAATCAAGCAATGAATTTGTTGCATCTGTATCAAACAAGGGAGAGGTGCGAGCAGAGCATGTAGGAACTGCTCGTATTTCCGCGGGGTTTCAACGGCACTGTACTGTTACGGTGAAACCCAAGTATAACATCTACCCTGACCCTTATATTAAATGGGGAGCGAGCATATCAGATGTTATGCGAGCCGTGGGGTCTCCGACTAAACAAGAGTCAGCTAAATTGACCTATAAAATTAGCGATACTACCATAATAATGTACGAGTTCAAGCAAGGAGGGCTGTCATCGGTGGCGGTTGGTTTGACGAACTCTATACTAACTGCCTCACAACTCGTATATTTTATGAGAGAGCGGTATTTAGCAATAGATTCAAGCAGTGGAATGTACACATTCATGGATGGCTACACAACGCAATCGGCGACTATGCTAATTTCGTTTACTTACAAGAGTCCGCTTTGGCTCGTGGCATACCTGCCTCTCAGTTCAAATTAAAACTAAAAGCGGAAGATTCTTCCGCTTTTTTCTGTAAATTTGTATATCAATACCTTAACTTAATGTTGTCGGCGTCGGGAACGATACTTTCGATGGAGGCTACGGGAGACGTAGACACTATTATAGAAGCATTCCACGTCGTGTCGTAGGCATATATAGGCTATCCAAGGCGCTGTAAATGAAAAGCCCCTCTAAATGAGGGGCTTTTTGCTATCAAGGTAGCTTATATACCGCATGTAGCTCGACGTATGCTGTTCCGGAACTGCCTAACATCTCAAACTCGAATTCATATCCGTCGGCGTTAGCTCGGACATTGTTTATATTCAAGCTCTCGTCTTGGGTTCCAGACGAGCCGGGGCTGTATTCTTGGATGTGTATAAGTAATGTGCTTTTGCCCTACTTGGGGAACATCAACCCATAGTAGATATTGTCCCTGCTGAACCACCTCCGTAGCGCCCGGTCCTATATAAAAAAGGCAAGCATGAGTTTGTCTCCCGGTTTCACCTTGTATAAGGTAAATGGCTCGTTAACTACGGGGAAGGGAACTGAACACTCAACACGGGTCAATGTATCACCCGAGCTACCCGTGATTTGGTTTATGCTTTTTTTTTTTTGCGTATATTTGGAGCGGTTATGGACATCATTAAAAGCACTGACGCGGGAGGCTCATGCGGCCGGGATATGTGAGGATCATTTCAAGCAGATGCTCACGGAAGATACCCCTGCGCTCTTCGATCACTTCAAAACTATGATTCAGGAGTGCACTTTTTCCGGATTTCCTTCGGTTGAGTTGATTCGCGCGTGCTGGGATAAGAAAAGACTTGAATGCGGCTGGTATCTTCGTCCAGCAGACAGTAGATACCGAAGCCGTTCAAGGAGTCGATGTTTTTGGCTTTGCGAAGGGACGGTTCGGGTTAAGGAGTGGGCCGTAGTGCATGCCTATGTTGCATACGGGAGCAACCTTAAATTCGAGGTGGCCCCCGAACGCAATCCTGATCCTCGACATCTTCGACGACTCTCCGGTCCGAATCAACAACAAGTCCGTAAGGTCTGTAACCGTTTACCAGTGGGGACACCGCGTCCCGGTATTCAAAGGCAACATACGAATCAAGCGCAAGAAATGGAAGCCACAAGGGAATGCCGCCTCCGCTACCAAGTAGCCGACGGAGAGGTTCGAGATATGCAGACGATGGGATTTCACCTGATGGAATCCCCGATATTCTCGCCCGGAGAAGCGTTCCTACGAAGGGAGGACTATCCGGAGCGCGACGGTGTTAAGATATATCCCTACACCGTAGACAAGGCTTTCGAGTACACCGTGAAACTACTCTACTTCGGCGAGCTCAAAACCATGAACGAGGCGATCCGATCCCTATGGGACTCTTTTTCTTCGATCCTACCACTAATGGCGACGTAAAGAAGGCTCTCCCGGTCACGATATATAACCTTTACAAAGGCGTGAAGATCGTAGGCTACCTGACTAAAATGCCCGGCTCCGAAACCATCGTGCAAGTCATGGAGGGTGCTTTTATCTTCGAGTTGACGCTCTATGTGGCCGAACCTAACAAGTGTGATTTTAACTACCATATAACATGATAATCAAGTCGCTGGTTCCAAGCCTGCTCGTCTATGATAATAAGGTGATGCTCTTACAACAACAAGGCCATCACCTTTAATCTTTTAGCGAAAGAGATCGAGATCACGAACTTCACGGTCAACGAGGTTGACATGGGGGAGTCTGTCATCACGATGGACGTCTACTTCGGTCCCGAGGAGGAGCCGGGATTCAATTTGAACTGGACCGTACAATACAACGGCGAGACATACCACCTCAAGAGCTATGCGCCGCCGGGTATCAAGGACCTCAAGTCGCTTCGGTACAAGTACACGCTCACCTTCGTTTCGGGCAGGGAGAACCTCAAGTTCTACCCATTCTCGAACATAATAAAGCTCTCCGACGGTACGCTCCAGACCATCGGCATGAAATTCGCATTTTTAGCCGATTTGACGGAGTTTTGTCGGGCGACTGAACGATAACCTCACTTACTACTACGGATCGCGCTGGAAGGTGGTTCCCTGAACCCCGATATGGAGATAAATCCGTTCCGAGCTACCGTGAGTGTTGATAAAACGACAATCTGGGATGTCCTTACGCCAGTTGTATGAGTTATACAGCGTCCGTTGGGTATCGAAGAGGATAACGGTCAAATCAGCATTAAGATCGGCTTCCCGGCGCCCGAGATCGAGCACATCTTCGATTACGGCGACGTGCCGATGAACAGAAGCGAACGCCGACGGAACCGGACTGGTTTCGATCCAGCGCGTGAACGACCAGACGGACATATACACCCGGCTGATCGGCCGCGGATCGACTCGCAACCTCCCCTACCGCTACTTCAAGGGTGCGGCCGGGGCCTTCGTCGGAGACCCCGACGCAAACTCGATCACTGAGCTCTCCTACTACTCCAACCTCATGCCTAAGTCGTACCGCGACTACGTTCGGGGTTGGAATGATGCGACAGCCGGAAAGGACCCGGCCGAAGGCAACAACCCGTACTACATGCTCGGTTACTCCGATATGAAGGCCGGGCGGCAGATGTACCCGTCCGACTATGCCGACTCTCCGATGCAGGAGAAGTGGGGCGTTCGGGTCGGGGTGCTCGAAGACAACGAGGAGATTTACCCTTCGATCCAGAATGTATGGCTTGGCACACTTGGCCGGGCCGACGAGGTGATTGCGGTCGAGGAGGTGACGAATGATAACTACGCGGAAGCCGAAGAAGAAGGCGAATTTGCCTATAAATCTACGGAAATAAAAGTTGATTTTCCGGGAATGGACACGCGGCGGGGCCCAGTAGTGTATGACAAGCTATTCACCCAGTCCGTAACCAGTGAAGAGATGGAAGTTAAGGCAACGCTTCCTACCCCCTTACATTCAGCATATACGGAAAAGAGACGAGCACTATACCCCGAGGTGTCGAACGATATACCAAATGGTTCGACAGCGATCACTTGGACTATGCCGAGCTCAATGTGTACGTCCTCTCTGAATCAGGTCAGGTTGTATTCACAAAAGCGCTGAATGCGCTGACTGACATGGAGTATACTGACGCAAGAGGAGAAGTGCAGAATGAAGGCAAAAGCAAGTTCGAAGTACAGTTGCCTATGGGTAAATACCACGTTCGAACTGCCGTATCGTTTAAATGCACCAAGAATCCCGGAAGCAATCAGCACTATTACATGGCTGTTACCACCGGGAGGTTCAGTGTAGCTCCGGCTGAGGGAATTGGCCCATACCGTCAAGTATTCGACATCTGGATTAAGGATATTTGGGGCGAGACTGGCTCTATCGTAGACGTGTGGTGGCCGAAGATCGGTCAGCGCGAGGCTACGGTCATGTTCTCCGATGGCCTGCTGGCCGGAGAGGACTACGAATTTGTTATCGCCAAAGACCCGACGCTCGGCAACCCAGAGGCCAAAGACCCTGAAACTGGCGACTACTGGTGTATCTGGGAGGACGACTCCAAGCAGACCGAAACGGTGGACGAGGAAGGAAACACGATCACGGTTAAATCAAGTATAGGCTATCGCTTATCAAGTCGGACGCCGAACTTCGCGCCTCCGGTCTCATGCTTCCTAATACGAAGCAGAACGCGCGAAGCCGGGGGAGACCACTTCTTCCTTATCAACATCGAAATGCCCCATCAGTATGTGTTGTGGGCCGAAGACAAGTTGCAGGACTACCTTGAAGTTGAGTTGGATCGTGTCGATGACGAGAACCCTACCTTTTCCGCCAAGCCGAGCGCGATCTTCTGCGAGAGCTTCGAGGAGCGCGAGAAGCTCCGGCCGGGAACTAAGATACGATTACACAACAACCAACTTATCGGCGAGACCGATCTGGTGCTGTATATCAACAACCTGACCATCGCCTACAAAGAAGGCAAACTCCTTCCCGAGTGGACGATCACGGTGTCGGAGGAGATGGTAGCGAGTAAGACCTCTACGTCGGACATACAAGGCGAAATTCGGCGCCTTAGCTCCAACATCATGTCATCCTCCCAAATCGTTGCTGAGGCCGCCAAAACGTTCGAAACGCTGTTTCTGCGCAAGGATGGAATTGCGGCCCGCTCGTACTCTCCGACGCACTTTACGGCCGAGGTTACATTCGCCGACACGACCATGAGCGACAACTTCCGGCAAGGAGGCTTCGGTGGTTCTGGGTGGGGTATGTACAAGAATCCGGATGGGAGTTCCGTATTCGAGGTGGATCACCTCTTCGTTCGTCGCAAGATGAACGTGAACGAAATCGTTATCAATCAGATAACAGCGATAGGCGGCAAGCAGGTGTTGACCAGTGCCTCCGGAACTATTTCGGAAGTTGAGGACATCGGAGGCATGGCGATGCTATCTGGAGCAAACCGATGGAAAGCAGACGAATGAGTTCGCTGTCGGCGACCAAGCCTATTCCCAGATGATCGGTGACATCGACGAATCGACGCTGGAGAACGTCTTCTACTGGCGCAAGGTTGTCGGCATAGGTATCAACTATATCGACCTTTCTAAGACCGACGCGGCCACCAATAGCGACGAGCCGCATGCCGGAGACAATGTGGTTCAACTCGGAAATCCGACCGATACATCGCGGCAGTCGGCCATAGTCATAGATGTTTCCCGAGAAGGCGGTGCTCTGATGACATGGCTCGATGACATCACTGGCTACAACCTTACAGCCAAGGACAGCATCAACCTCGGCCGGATCGAAGGCAAGACGTGGGCCGAGGTCTTCGGCAACCTCTACGTCGGCAACCGGGACCGCACCAAGTACCTCAAGTACGAGTCTCTCGCCGACGGCAAGAACGAGCTATCCTTCGTTGGAGACGTGATCCGGGCCGCGGCAGAGGAGGCATATTTCCAAGGCAGCTTCATCGCTCAGGGGTACATCGGTGTGGGATCGGAGACCAAGGTTGAGAGCGTACTGGTCGGCATGACGGCGGATGATGCCGCCGTGCCCTCTGGTGTGGCGGCCAGCGAGGGTCAGATTCGGTTCTGGGCTGGAAAGCCGTTCTCGGAGCGGTACGATGCGCCGACGAAGATTCTGGAGGGAGGCAAGTTAATATCCAGTGAGGCTGAAATTAAAGGAGAAAATAGTAGCCGAAAGCGGCTCGATAGGCGGATTCCAAATAGGGAGTGGGCGTATAGGAAGTATATCCGATCCAAATGACCCTAATCCCACCAACGGGATGTCGTTGTATGATTCGTTTATCAAGTTCTCGGAAAAATCATCCAACCCGATCGTAGATGTAAACGTTTTCATGGGAACCAACGTGTTCTCCGCAACGACGGGTGCAACCTGCATGGCTCGATTTGAGAGTTGGAGGGATGACAATATGTTTGGATATAACATCGGGCTTCTTATAGATGTAAGAGGAGGTCAACAAAACGAAGCAATACGCATCGAGAATGGGTACGTTTCAGGTTTGGCCTACAAAACACTAAGGATTAGCGCCTCTACGACCATAGATCATAGCGTGATGTATGTGTCGTGTTATAATACATCAGAAATAACGATAACATTACCAGCGGTCGTGCCGGGAGGAGCCGAGGGCAATTTTGTTATCGTGCGCCGCAATAATTCGGCCAATGTTAAGGTGAATGGAAATGGGGCACGGATATTAAGAGGTTCTGCTTCATTAGAAACAAGCGTTGGAGAAGGTTTGGGAGACGCCGCACTGTTTCTATGGGATGGACAATACTGGCTCTACAACCACATGATGCGATAGCGAAAGGGACTCGTTTGGGTCCCTTTTACTATCATTCGTTATCGGTATTTCGATCACGATATTATAGCCGAAACGGGAATCCCCGCTTCGGAGTAAAATGCCCTGTAACAAATCACGGGTAGCTCAACCGGAACAAACGGGCCAAAAAGTAGTATTCGACGACGAGTTCATGTTCGACGGTTTTAATGCCTCCCACAAGGGCGAACTGACGCTTCGAGAACCCATCCCGATGGGCTCCATCGTGACCTTCTACGGGAGCTACTCGTATGCACCTCCGGCAGAAGAATATCTCCTGATCCCTTCGACTTGGGTATGGTCACAGACTATCCCTCTGCCGTTCTCGGCCAGCAATGGGACTATAAATATCCAGAATATGAAAGGTATCGTTGACCCATCTGCTACCCCGCTTGAATTTTTTCAGCAAATGGCGATTATTCAGGTGACAAGCGATGATGTAGTTGACGGAAAGATCAAGTCATTTACAGCCTACGCTACCGGGGGATTATTCCGGAGATATGTGGATAACGGTTGAAAAAAGTTATCTTCGAGTGCATCCCCTGATGACAGTAAAAGCCCCTCAGTAAGAGGGGCTTTCTTCTATCTAACCAGTTTGACTCCCTTGATTCGGAACTGAGACACCCCGTTGACTCCTCCGGTATTCAGGTTCCGCCCGTGATTTGAAGGTTACTACCACTCATTCGAACTCGAACTGAGCCTCCAACTGCGACGCCGAGCCTCCTGACGTTACCAAGGTGAAGAAACTTTGAGTCAGCGTTTCAGCAGGATTGTACAGCACCGATACGGCGTTGTTAAATCCCATGATATGACCCTCAGTACCGCCGCCAAGATAGGCGTAGTAGATTTCCAGTCGGTCTCCGGTGCGTCTGGTGTAGTCCGTTAGCGGCAATGAGGCCGTGGTATTGGCCGTAAGTGCCCCTATCACCCGTCCAAAAGCCACTGACTATCACCTATGATTTGCCAACGGGGATACAATCCGTCCTTACTGATAGTAGCAAAAGCCATTCGTCCGGGTTGTCCTGCGATAGTACCGACTTCATGGAGGACGACCATAACTTGTCGTAAGGCCGAATCCAAGTGATTATCGCCGTATTGAACCATGATATATCCGGCCGTTTCGTAAACGCTTTTCAGGGAATGGGCCTTGCTCTGCCTGCTGATCCCCTTCAATAGGGATCATTGTACCGCTCGGGTAGAGATGGAAATTATACGGGGATGCAAAGAGCGCTGCGGGTGTAAAGTCACTAACGCTGATTGTCTTAGCCACATCTCTATGAGCGCCAGTCCAACCTACTTGGCCTGCTGAGCTAACGTACCCCCCGATAACGAGTATTGGTATGAACGTTATATACGTCGTAAATTATCGCATCAGAATAGTCTTTATCAAGCTGAGCTGTGCCCACATAAAGTACCGCCATTGGAACTCGGACCAGAATCCGGATGATCGGCGAATATAGCCACCATGTCACCCGTTTGGTTGAGAATAGCGTAGAGTGTATCATAGTCTCCGAAATCATTGGTCTCTACCCGCGACAGAGACAGTGCTGTTCCGCTTGAGCTACCGTCGTTAGCTCAACCCATGCAGAACCACCCATGTCGTAACTCAGGTGAGCCTTGTAGTAGTCTCCGCGCGGGGAGTTTGATCCTCGTCAGCGCTACCGACAACAAGCACCGCTTCCCAAGAATTCGGACCTTGATACCCTATACATTGAACGGTACCTGCGCAGGGATAACCTTCCTTAGATGGGTTATTGGTAGCGGATGTATCAATGTAGATAGGAAACATTTCACCTAATTTGGTGAAAGTATATTTACCTACATCGAAGACGTTCTGGAAGGCGGCGATCCTTATTACAGTTTGCTCTCCGCCGCCACCGCCAAGTTCCGTCAAGTGGTGGTGCTTCCAATACATGAGCCGGAGAAAGCCTTTCCACCGCCGCCCGTCTTGAAGGCGAAAATCTGGAAATAATCACCCTCGTTGCTTCCCATTGATATAAAAAGCCGTTGAAGACGCCTGATTCGGGGAACTGGTTTGATGCCGAAGCAGTTACATTACCGTGTATAACGGTATAAAATCACCGGGTTGGTAATCGTACACCAGACTACTTAATGCGCCTTCGGTGAAAGCGGTAACTTGTATTGCGCCGCCCAAGCGAGTCTGTGTGCCGTCAGACCATGTGACCGAATCGTCTTCCATATTTGCGTACCCGGTGTAAAATCTCGCCTTTTGGGTGTCCAGAACCATGTAGTACAGTAGCCGTTGGTCGCCCGATATAAAAGATAGGGCTGGCGACGGCTATTCCTACAAACGATGTTGAACCATCGTTGTTATAGGGATGGTTAGACGCATCGTTGGCGTAAATGAAGAAGCCCTCTCCGTCCTTTGTTACGTTTATACCGGGTACTGCGAAATCAGTGATTTCAACCGTAGGCATGGAGGATTGATTCCACTTCATTTTCACACCCAAGCCGCCCCAGTCGCCGGAGGCGGTAGAGAGTTCAACTTGGCAATGACATCGGCATCGGTCATCGTCTGGAGAGTAGCCCAGTTGATGTTGATGGAATTACTGGGGATGATGTGTGCGTAGTCATTCGTGAAATGGAAGCACTGAATCCAAGTAGTTCCCTTTAGTTTCTGCATCTACGCCCTGAGCGGGGTTGACGAAAAATGCCATTTCGGGATGCGTTCCTGCTGGACCCGGATTAGCCGACACGATGCGTAGGCGCCCTATATTTGCGGCGGCCGTCAGCATCTTGAGCATACCTTGATTGTGCCCTTATTATCGACGAACTTGAGACGGCTGTTTGTGGGGGAGATCGCCCATGTTCGGGTTCTGTGCGGCGGCGGCGAAGGGGAGTCTTTGTCCCGCCAGTCTTAACCGCGGCGATCCAGTTCGCATCCGTCACGGAATCCGGGTTGGACTGCGTCCACTGCGAACGGGTGTAGATGGCCGCTTCGTTCACGTTGATGACGAATCCACTGGCCGATGTCCCGTTCCAGCAGACCATTCCGGTCTGGTCGGCGCCGTCGCTGATGATCTTAACCTTACCGGAGCCCGCCATCGCATACAACGACTGAATAGCCGCCAGCAACGTAGAGTTGGCGGTGATCGCGGGTTTCCCGGCGGTGAGTGCGGTGAACCCCTTGAGGATTACATCCTTGGGATCGAGATTTGCAACCGCGTCTTTCGCGGCCTGCGTTGCCTCTGCGATAAAGAGGCTGGCGGCGACACGATACGGCTCACCCGTACTTCCGGTGTCGCAAAGGACGTGCATCCCTTCGAGAGTCTCGGAGAGGGAACGTTCAGAATGTTTTTTTCTTCTCTTGCGGCCATATATTTAAACGTTTGTTTGCTCTGCGGGCATGGGCGGTTTGTACTCTGGGAGAATGTCTTGGATCAGCATAGCTTTGCGCTCCATTTCTCCCTTGATATTGGCGAGAATAGCAGGATCAGTCACGGGATCGAAGAACTCCGCATACAGCGTTCCAATCCAGTCTCCGTCGGCATCGGTGAGGCGACGGAAGAAGAGACTCGAACTCCCCGGCGGTGCGCTTCCGCGTAGACCTTCTTGTCCTTGATATTCTCGATGTCTGTGTATATCATCCAGTCCTCGGCGCCGAGCCGGGAAACGAAGTTGCTCCACTCGGCCATGCGCTTGAACTGAAACTCACTCTTGCATGATTGTATGCCGCTGTCGGGCTCTACAATCTCGAAACGAGCACGAGAAGTACTGCTTATGACTCAGTGGGTGAGGTTGTAAAATCCCGACCCGCTGTGCGCTCATTCGAAACATGCTCTTCCACAGATAACCGTAGATGCTGGAATACACGGTGCTCAGGCGAGCCTTCATGTAACCTTTTTTGCCTCTCGTCGGTTTCACGCCGAAGGCGTTCCAGTTCGATGTCATAGCGCTTCTCAGCGCGTTTCACTTTGGAGTTCACGATAGGAAGGATAATCCCCGAGAACCCGGCCAGCGCCGTAAGGAAGACGGCGATCCCTTCCCAGTTAATCTCCATTGAATACTATTTTAGCCCCATCGTAAATGGGGAGTTTTCCGTTGTAAACGAGAACAATGCCGTTGTAGCGATCCTGCATTACCGTGAGCGATTCGTAGAAGCCATCCTCATTGTAGAAGCGTATCTCTCCGGATCGGTCCTGCTTGGTGAGGTTTTCAGACACGGAAATTCCAACGGACTGAGTACCGCCACCCCCACTGCTGGGGGTGACAGTAACCCAATCCGGCTTGGAATTTACGCCCACGCTACACGACTTGTAAGCTGGATCGTTGCCATACCTACGCGGCTTTGACGGTTCCGTCGGCGTTGAATGCGAGCGAAGTGGGGCTCAGCGTCAGCGACTTTGAGTCAGCGGCATCCTGCGTAATGGTAATGGTCTTCGACACGCCACCCCTGGTAGTGACCGTTACCGTTGTGTTTCGCGCGTCGGCACGAGCGTTGACATCGACAGTGATGTCGATTTCGTCGTTGCCATCACCCGACATTTTGTTGGAGTGAACCCACGTTGCCTCAGCGGGGATCGAGACGGTCCACGAGTCGTTGGCGGTTACTGTTACTTTTGCCATTGTTCAGACTGTTTTTAATTTGACCTTCTGCGGTAAAATGCAGGGCACTCGGATTCAGAGTGATCTCCTCCGGCTCAGGAGGAGTAGGCTCGACCTTCTTGACGGGCCAACCCCACATTCGCTGGAAGTAGAACGATCTATGTATCTGTGCCATAACAACTTACCTTATCGCTACAAATATACAAAAAAATACCCCCCTACCAAATTTTGATGATTTTTTTTACGAGGAACAGTAAAATCAGCAGTAATGCCCATCCTCCGACATCCATCCTGAATTTTTTGCCACCGAGTAAGCGGAGTCAGTACGGCATAGGGTTCTCGCTTCGTTATTGTAACGATCCGAGCCTCTTTCTCGCTGGTGTCTATTACCGGGATGTCAGCCTTGGGAAGCGAATCCTGCCGATTCTGGAGTTTATGCCAGAGCATGCCGTTCCGGATTCCGGCCCAGCTATCGGCTACGGATGTTCGAAGATGCGACGTAGTGTCGGGCGTGATGATCTCTCGTACTTCGCCGGGAACTGGGACTTCGACCCGAACATACCGGATCGTCTCCTTGTACTCGGTGTGGGTGCTGTCGGCCCGGTCTTCGCTCGGCTCCGGTAGAGAAGCCGAAGGCATGCGGCAACACGACGCAAGCAGGAATAGTAGCAGGAGTCCGAAATACTTCGCCTTCCATGCCATCAGATCGGCCAGTTTCGTAGCGATCAGGCCCGGCTCGTCATGTCGGCCGCCGCCAGTATAGTTAGGGACCCCTCCGCGGCGATTTGCGTCGCGTTCCGGTATAAAAGTGGTAGTAGGACCCATGATTATGGAACAAGCAGTGTAACCCGCTTGGAATGGCGAATACGAGCAACCATAACCAGCCCCACGCCCGAGATTGCAACACATGGCCGAACTCGTGGTCGTAGGTAGGCTCGTTGGTGATGTATTTCGGGCTCAGGAAAACGAACGAACCCATTGTGAATGCGCCTTTGACTTTGGGCGATGCGAAGAACACAGCTCCGTTCTGTCGAAGGATCGCGCGGTGGTTCGTAAACAGGAGGCACCAGAGCGCCCCGATGATCTCTTGCGGCAACTGCCAGATCGTTAAAATGATTCGCATGAACATGGCTATACGATTTTAATGGTGATGGGTTCCTTCCGGTCCTGAGCCTCTTTAAGAATCCGTACCAGTTCCTTCTCGTAGGGCGTGGAGTTGACGACCTTACCCCTTAACTTTGTTCTCGCCGACCAATATACACCCGGCCGAGTCTTCGGCCGTGTTTCCTCGGTGGATCCAGGATGCCTTCGAAGTGCTTCACGTTCTGCAAGCGCGGAAGCTCTCGCTTAAACTTCGGAGAGTAGTCTACCACGACGTTGTAGGTGCCATATGGAATCGCGGTCTCCGCGTACACCTTCTTCTCGTCGCCGTCGAAGACTCCGTTCTTGTTAAGGTCGCGCACCTTGTCCTCCAAGGTGTCGCAGAATTTCTTGCCGTCGATTGAGAGAGAGCCAATCGTATAGCTCTCTCCCAAAAAACGCCTTTTAAGTTCTAACTTCATAATTATCAGCTATTTACGTTAATTGCCTTGGCCCCAACCTTCGATCCGAGCGGCGCGACTACCGATCCGATGTCGTCGGCCATCTGTTCCGTCGCCGTGGCGCTACGGCCCGTGTCGCTCTTAATTCCACGAAGGAGCTCCATTGATTCGGTCTGGGAAGCCATCAGCGTCGGGATCAGCCCGGCCGTCTCTTCGGTTCCCATGATAAGTTCGTTCCATCCGGTCAGGATCGCGTTGATCGACACGACCTGATCGTACTGGGCCACCTGATAGTAGATCATGGAGTTCGCGGCCGCGGCCAGTACCAGTGCCGTGTCTTCGGTGAGCGAACCAACGGCCTTTGAGATACCAGTCAGATTGGATTCTCCGCCGTCCGGCAACCACTGCGAGAAGTCACCCCATATCTCGAAGTAAGCGTACAGAGCCTCGCGGAAGTCCTCGAACGGGAATTGTTCCGGCGTCGGAAGCTCGTCTTGGCTTAGTCCGTTTAAACGACGAGTTTGCTCCATGAAGCTATCCATGATGTTCTCGACGCCCGGCATGATGAACTTTGCCGCAGCCAGTTCGAGAATCATCTTGTCAACCATCTCGTCCACGGTCTCATTCCATGCGTCCTTGGCGGAGAGGCTACCGTCTTTCACTCCGTCGTAGATCGCTTGAGCGAGATCGAAGGAGAAGGTCTTAAAGTCGGTCCCGTAGAACGATTCCACCAACTCGCGGCGGTTCTCGGCAATCTGCTGGTTAAGCTCTTCAATCTGTCGCCACATATCGTCTACCCGTCCCTGATCGAAGTCCTTGTCCTTCTTCTTGTACTCAAGGTCGATCTGTTTTCGTAATTCGGCCTGCTGGTTAAGTAGATTCTGCGTCTGCTGTTTCGCCGTCTTATTGATGTCGGCCGTAGAGTAGGCGCGATCCATCGCTGTCTCCAAATCCTTGTAGGCGTTCTCCAGCTTCCGGACGGCACGTTCCGACGCTTCCTGCTCCTCCTGATTCGACGCTGACGCGCACCGAATATAGCGAGCACCGCTCCAAGGGCTACTGATGCGGCAAGAAGCGGGAGCATAGTGGTCATCAGCTCCTTTGCTTTCGCGTCGGCGATGCTCATTACGGTATTCACCAGCGCGATTCCCGCCTGAACAGCCTGAAATCCTTTTTGTTGATGTCCTGAATCATTGCGGACGCCTCTTCTCCGAACGCACTGCCGAAAATATCGCTGAACGTATTCATAGCGTCCCCCCGATCTTGCCTATGTCGCTACTCAGGTTGCCGAGGTAAGCGTCCATTTTGTTCAGTGCGGCCTTCGTCTTCGTGAACCCGGTCTGGACCTTGTACTCGGCCGCGGCCAAATCTTCAACCGCCTGCTGGGTGTTTTTGACAGCATCCCGATTCTGACGCTCAAGATCGTTGATCCGCTGGAGTATCGTAGCCCTCTCCTCGTCGGTTCCGGCCTGAGACATCTGGAGCCGGAGAATCGCAATCTCGGAGGCGTTTCGCTTCTCGACCTCCGCCTGCGCCGCACGAGCCGCCGCGAGATTCGCTTCGGCCGCCTGAACCTCTCGGGTTCCGGTCAGAATGTCGTTTATTCCCTCCTTGATCGCCGCGAAAGGACTGCGCTCCCATGACTGCTCTTCGAGGTTCTGAATGATCCTCACGACCTCCCGGAGTTGCGTCGGGTCCAAATCGTTCTTGGATGCCTCATAGAAGTTCTTCATCATGGAGGTGAGGTTCCCCAGCGTCTTGGTGCCGACGCGATCCAAGTCACCGAATGCCTGAGCAAACATTTTCGAGGTTCTTGATCTCGTCGAGATTCACCCCCGCGATCTGCCTGCGCTCGGATTTATTCACGGCCTCAACGCCCTGAGCCTTCTGGTCCGGTGTGAGTATCGTGCTGGACTCGATCCGCGCCCGCTCTTCGGCCGCTTTCGCGGCGATGATGTTGCGGCGCTTCTCGTAGTCTCCGAACTTCTGGACACTTTCGGCCATCTTCTTGACCGTCTCCTGCTCGTAACCGAAGTAGGCGTTCATGGCCGACTTCGCCGAAAGTCTGCACGGTCTCTGGGAGCTCCTTGATCGCGGCCTGCACCTTCTTGATGTCGAGCACGGTCTTGTTGCCCGCCTCGTCAGTAGCGAAGAGGGTGTCCCAGTCGATTAGCCACCGCTTTTTGGTCTGGTATGCCGTCAGCGTCTTCTTGAGTTGCTCGCGCAGTTTGCTGAACACATCCAGTGTGTCGAGACCCGTCGTCGAAGTGGTGATCTGGGCCGCGAAGTTAACGTCGCCAGTCGCCGCCAAGATGGACTCCATACATCTTCTTTTGCTTCGTTCTGGAGCGTGATGTCGTTCGCCAGACTCTTGAGGTCCTTTTCGATACCTTCCTTGAGTGCGTCGTAGGAGGTGTCGGAGACCTTCATGTTGAAGCTGAGCGCAAGTTTTGGCTTATCGAGCGACTTCTGGGCAATCTCGGCCGCCTTCCTCAACTGCGCGATCATCTCCTCCGGCGTCGTGGCGATGGAAGGTGAAATGAACTTAAATTTCTTTGCAAGATCACCATACAAGCGCTCAACATCTGCCCGAGCGAGAGAGTCGCCTCGAACTTTTAAGGTCTTGGTATCGTTTATACGCCTCCTCCAAAACACGAACTTCACCTTCTAACTGCTGGGTCGCCGTCTTGTTGTCGGTTGCCCCCGTCTTCTTTGTCAGGGTTCTGAACTGCGACAAAATCAACTGCAATGCTTTTGGCTTAACTTGTTCGCCTTGGAAACATCGTCTTCGCTGGGAGCAAGCGAGGCGTCCTTGTATTCACCTTCCGTGAATTTGCGGTACTGTACGTTCAAGTCATCTGCATACTTAATTGCCGCCTGAACCTGCTTCTCAAGATCATCTACCCACTGATCTGTCGTCTGGTCGAATTTCTTGATGTAACCGCTCATATCATCGACAGACAACCCAACCTCTTTTGCCACCCTCTTGAATAAATCGCGCAGAGATACATCGAAGTCGCTACCGATCAAGGAGCTCACATCCTTAGATATTTTATCGAATATGCCTTGGAAGTTTTCTGGGTAACTCCTCAATAAATCACGGTTGTTGGCGAGCTCAAGATAGGTATGCCCAGTAACCTTCTCCAGAAACTTGTTGTAAAGACACCATCGCTTTATTCGCCTGCGATTCATCCCACGCAAAAATTGCTTATTTCTAAAGGTTTGTGTTCTTTGCGTATCTCGTCTATCTCATTCAGAGTTTTCTCAAATTCATCTCGATACACACCGAAGGAGTTGAAGGCGCTCTTCATTGCATCATCGAACTCAATCTCTGCGTTGAATGCCTTTCGAATGGTATTAGCGAACTTGCGGAAGCGGTTGTCATTAGTATCGTATACCTGACCAAGCGTAACGGTTTTTCCCGTTACATCCTCAACCGCTTTTTGAAGGGCCCTATACCATGTCTACGCCCCTTTCGATGTACGCCCTGCTCTTATCGAGTATAGCGAGCGTAGTGGCGTCGTTTACCTCTCCGGCCGCAGTCCATTTGAGCTGGCTTTGCAACCAACGCGCCGCTTTGGTACGCGCCGAGGAAATATCCTCTTCCATTTCCTCGGCTATGCGAGCCCTGCCTTCGGGAAGCGGCTTTGGCTTTGATGTATTCATATATAGAGGCCGTAACACCATCATAATTGCCCCTTCATTTGGCTCAAATACTCGTTGGTAAGAACGTAGGACGGTAAGATGTCCCCATACGTTCCCTTCAGAGCTCTTTGAGGGGCTTCCTGATGCTCTTGGGTCCTCTCGTTTGTGCTCGTGATAGTGTTGGCTAACTTCACGAACCTTTCGTCGAGATCACGCGCCTCTTTCAGTCCTCCGCTCACCACATCAGACATGACTTCCTTGAGTTTTTCCAGCCTCCTCTCGGGCCCTTTTAAATGCCGCGGCAATCTGGATTATCACCTGAATCCCAATAAACCACGCATTCGACATAAGGAACGTAGTGAGACTTTTTCAGAACGCTCCTCAGTCGAGTGGTAATTGTTATCCATTTGAGTTTTGCGGAGCTTATCTGCTTGACAGAATCGACTTGATCGAGAATCGCCTTCGTGTCTTGCCTATAAGCATTGGCCGCCGAAGATGACATCTTCCCTTTTGCAGCAGCATTTTTGGAGTTCAGCCTCAGTCAGGTCGCTTAACAGTCAATATATTCGCGGCCTCAACCTTGTCGAGGTTTACCCATTGCGGTATATAGAAGCACCATCTCTTTAGATAGTTCTCCCTTCACATAGGCGTTCCGAATATCAGCGTCCATCAGAGCGCCAGAGAGTAGCAATTCGTGCTTTCTCGGCCGCCGTGAGCGTTCGGTATGCCGCGGCTTGGCGAAGAAGCATCTCGGCCTCCTTCTCCTTCATAGATATGATGGATTTGGTCATGGCCGTATTCTCGCTCGTAAGCGAGTTAGTCAACAACATATTGTACCCCTTCCACAAAGCCCATACCCCGATAATGTCCCGTTCCGGTACTCCAGAACCGTTTCGAGATTTTGGATAGCTCGATCATCAGGTTTCCGGCGCCTTTCAGCGTGCTCATTTGGTCGTTCAACCCGATAGAACGCCTGCTGAATATTGTCGGTAAGTTTCTGGTAGATACCGTACAGAGTATTCGCCTGCTTCATCTGCATGTCGTAGAAGATACCACCCTTGTTGGTCATATCCTCGAACACTTCGGCCACCATTTCGAAGGGAACCTGACGTTTCGAAATAAGATCGAGTACACCTCCGAAGTGCTTACGACGCGATCCTGAGCACGGTGAATTTGTCTGCGAGAAGCTGGATCAGTGGAATACCAGCCTCAGTAAACTGACGCACCTCCTGACCGCGAAGAACCGAAGCGGCACGAACCTGACCATAGGCGAGGATAAGGCGAGACATATCCACGCCGAGACCAGCCGCAACGTCGGCCAGTCGCTTGGTGGTGTCGTACAGCTTATCCGTTTCGATTCGGTATGCTGATAACTGCTTCGTGTAGGAAATCAATTCCTGCGCCGTATATGGTGATTCTATCGCCAAGCTGGCGTCTTGCTGAACAGCGCATCAGCCTCTCGTTTGTCCTGAATGATCGCCTCCAGTGAAATGCGCTGGAGTTCAAAGTCGGCCGTGGTCTTCCGGATGTTATCCACCAGTCGCCATGCCCCCAGAATCGAGAGAGATACTGGTTGAGGAACTGAGGCATGCCGTTAAGGGATTCCCTTCTGGGGGCAGCCAGTGCTGAGTTCTGAGCATTTATAGTACCCACACTTCGACTACGGGCACTGGCGAGCGACTCCTCGGCCTTCTGAACCCGGAGTTTTTACCAGCGCCGCCTGATCCTCAAGCGTCTTCTGCTGGAGGAGAGCCTTATTTTCCCGATTGACTGCTAAAAGCCTCACTACTGCGAGCCTGAGCAAAGATTCTTCGCGGCGATAGTCCGCTGAGTGGTAATCTTCTTTCGGCCAGCGCCGTGGCCGCTACGTCCTTGGCTGACTTGATATTGAGTGCTTGGATGCGTTCGAGTATCTTCTGGAGCGTCACGTGGTTCACGGGTCAGCGAAGAGATCGCATCCTTGGTCCGGCGTGATAGGCTCATTTTGAGGTCTTTCAGGCGGTTTACGACACTTTCCGGTTGTCGAGAGACTCTTGGTGCTCGGCATCTTGAAAAGTCAGGCTTATTTCTGGCCTTGAGAGCCTTTTCTATCTCTGCCTTCTTTGGCCTGCCACTCCCTTGTCGATCTCCTCGATGTTGAAGTTGAAGCCTACTGGGATTATAAGTTTATCGTCAGCCATGTGTAATCGGCCATCTGCTTCTTCGGTTATCTGTTCTGCTGGAAGAGCTGCTCTCCGGCCTTCCGGTTCATCTCTATCAGGTCCTTTGTCGGTGTACTTGCTCGGCTTTCCGTTGCCGGTTCTTCCCCTGCCTCTCGGTTTTTTTCCTGAGACCGGACTTATCGGCCAGCATGATCGTTCGTTTCACCATGCTATCCACGAACCAGTAGCGATGGCCTGCAATAAGTTCATGTTGCCGTATAGCGTCACGATCAGGTCCGCTCCGTCTATGTTTTGAGCCATACCGTACTTGCTTTTGTCATCTCTTATTGTCGCATGTTATTTGTGTAGGATGCCATATTGCGAAAGCCGACCTCCTCACTGTTCAGGGCATTCTCCAGAATCCCGGCGTAGTCTGCCTGATTACCGAATAAATGCAGGTATCGCCA